>JGI24159J19872_10008967_pt1 | contig 13105 bp, 9 predicted proteins | sample Ectturendosymbi4_FD_19872 | JGI IMG/M metagenome (IMG submission 19872) | reverse complement strand
ACCAGTTAAGCGAGTTGTGTATTTGAGCGCGTCTGCCGGTGTCCATTAACGTTTGTGTTTTTGTTTTCGTAAAGAGGAGCGCGTTAACAATTAGCCCACTGTAACTCTACAGTGTTACTTGCCGTAACAAAGAGAAAAGCACAAATACATGAAAGAAGACGAAGATATATACATTGCGGTAGTATAGAGTATACGCTTCATGGCGCTAATGCATTTACTGTACTTTGATGAAATACAAGCTTTTAAGATACACGCATGAATGACGCCATCATGATTATTATAATAAAGAACTGCAATGACTTCCAAGTACATCGATGTATAAAATGCATGAGGGAGTTGGAGGCTGCCAGGGACCAAGGGTAATCTAGGCTGCAGACCTCCCAAGGACGAAGCTGCTTATAGTGTAAAGGGAACAGTGTATAATAGTTGGTAAGAGTCTTTTGCTCTGGGTATAAAATGTAATATGCGCAAACGGTTATATGGTAAATTGAAGTAAAATGCGTTGCAGGCAAGGACAAGCCACCAGAAGAAAACGGTTCAAAATTGTCACATTAAACATTTACTGTTTTTATACATTGAAAAACACTCGTGAATACCAAAGAGGAAATGCGTCAAAAGCTATAGACCACTGCAACATCGCAATTGTGTCACGAGATTTAAACAGGTTGAGAATCAGTCGCGCAATCATGCTTTGCGGAAAAGAACTCGTCAATACATGGATGGGAACGGAAATGCATTTGTTTTGTGTCTATAGATTAGGCATCCCACAGCTTCATACACTGGTTCGATGCGACTAGTTTCTGTGAGCGCAACAAAAGCCTAACGATGTAATACATAACAGAGACAAACGTTTGTTAAAGACAAAGACAAACGTATGTTAAAGACGTTCGGCTGCCTGTGCCAAACGTGAGCTTAAAATTTCCCAAATTATACGAATTTTTGCTAAACCTGATCGTTTGATGCAAATATTTTGGTGTGGAAATTTACTTGATTCATCTTTAACACGCGTCGCTGACCCACAAAAATAATTAGATTTACTGCTGGTATGATATAACTAAACCGCTGATCTCGCCAAAACAATGCAAAAATTGAGCATCTAAGTCTAGTTTGATTATTGCTGTTTTGAAAAGCTTGGCTGTTGCACCAGTTTATCGCACATGAAGATAAGACACAGTCAACAAAAAACATTGAAGAAAAGTGAGCAGCCGACTAGCAGCGGATATAGAGGCACCTACTCTGTTTGGATGTCTGTGGTTGATCCAACTCATTGATCTCTGTGCTGCAAAGCTTCGTCGTCTCGTTGACACCTTCAGACGCAATCGAACAACTTGAGTCGGAGTTGTCGCAGTCAGAGTCTTCTGTTTACATTTAAAAGCGATATAAATGGAACTGAGCCACAGAGTTTCAAAACGATTAAAAAGCTGGTGAATCTCGGGACAAGCACAAACTTCTTGTATTTTCGACATCTAACGCATGTGAAATAAAAACGTTCCTGTTCGTGCAGCAGATTTAAACGTTTAGGAGATGAACAAGTAAATTACCGGAGCAGCTCGATGGTTGGCAAAGCATCGGTGCCTTTTCCCACAAATTGCAGGAATAATCGGATCTGAAGAAAAAACTTCGTTTATTTTTTCAATGACATTCACAACTGCTGTTATAATAATTATTATATCCAGTAATTATTATAATCATTGTAAAACTTCTTGCAAAGTCATCTTGGAAAAAGCAAGGCAGAAAATAATGATTTGAATGAAATGAAGTCCGTCAGGCGTTTGGAAAACAGTTGCTTTTCGAAAAGTCCAACATAATTTCATTATTTTCTGCGTTGTTATTTCTGATACATTTATTCTCTAAAATGAAATCTGCAAAGAAAAAAGTCATAAACTAAATAGATGTTACTAAAAATTCGCTTCACGAGAAACTACTTTTATGAAAAAATTCAGAGGGAATTGGAAATCGCCAAAAATGGCAACTTACAAATTTAAAGTCTTATCTATGAAACTGAACAGTCTCACACAAGCTTAGGTAACTGATTGGTCAATAATGATGCGACGTTTATGATTGTTAACGCAGCTCTTTGTGCAGCTTAACCCGCGCTGCACGTTCATTGTCGCTACTTATAAAAAGCATTAACCCCAGAAAGTTACTTTAGGTCTTTCATCAGTGTGGTCGCAAACTCTGGGTAAAGATCAAAGACACCAAGAAGGCCTTTGACTGAGATGCATTCGAGCTCGCAATACGTCATTGCTTTGACGTCAGCTTTTGACGACATGACCTGCTTGTCGGGATCAACATCGGCGCCAAACACTTCACCTTTTCCTGGACAAACATAAAAACGGCTTTTTGTGAAAGTTAAGTTCACAGAAATGTACATTTCAAAAAACCCAGGACACTGGCTTCGAACAGTTGCCAATCTTGACATCTGGCGAAGGCGCTTGAGACTTTATTAAGAGTTCAGGCGGTTTTACGCATGCAGGTGAGGGCGAAAATCTAGAGTAAGTTGCTTGATGCCATAATCCGACGATAAACTCCTGATCTCTTTTTTTTTAGAAAAAACGTCGTTTAATTTATTCAATTCGGTATTTTGTTTCTTTGTTCATTTCAGATTTAAGATACATATCACAGCGGTCGACTCTAGTACGTAAATTCCATAGGCGTTCTTATAGGCGATGCACCTTCGTTCAGTACCAGGGTGTACCTATTCTACACTTGCCAGTCATGCATTGTCATGCAATGAGCTCGAAACAAAGTAGTTTTTGCTGCAGTTGAGCACAGAGTGAAGGTGCCTTTGAGCCAGTCCGCTAAATAATGAAATGATTTCACTTGTCCATGAGTGTCTTTGTCACCCTTCAGCGATGCATTAAGTAACACGCTGAGGTGTTTAACTTGTTCAGCGAAATCAACATTTCAAAATTTTGCCCAATACCCTTAACATTAAGGGAATATACAGAGGAAAGTAACCGCACCCCCACCCACCCAGTATGCAAGTGAGCACGTCTTCTTCACGGACTTCCAGAGAACCTTTGCAAACCACGTTCACTGTTTCAAGAGGGTCTCCAACGTAGACAACGTGGCCTCCTGGCGCAACGGTGCACCGTCGTGTGTGAAGCGATAAATAACGACGAAAACCCTGGAATGAAAACGTTTGAAAACTTCTTTCAGTCTTAGATAAAACCAGCAAGCTATTCGAAGATAGTTTGAGGGAAAAATAAACGGTTGAAAGCAGATTGTCCGCTGTCGTTACCCACCACTACGCTACACTTCTCGGCTGAGTTGCGAAAAACAGTTATATAACTAAGAATTTAATTTGAAGTTGGACTGCTGTCTGAACCTACCTTACAACCTGATACTGACGATAATGCATGTTTTCATGTGCAGGAGCAGGAACTGCCAGTCTTTTTGTTTGAAGCAACACTTGGAAAATTATTGCCACTGCATTTTTTCGTGCTTTAAACGTTTGCACAAGTAAAGATCAAAGACGACTGAACTTTTCACTTTACCCGAAATTTCTGTTTTGTACAAAAGCACATTCGACGAGACATGCTCACGCGTGAGTTCATAATCAGACACACGAAAAGTTTATGATCAATACCTCGTTTTCGATTTGAAAAGCTGGCAGGTTGAAAAGGTCCTTGTGCAGGTGCANCGCAATGTCGGCCTGAATCTCGCGAGGGAATTCCTTCATTATCTACATCAGNGAAAACAAAAGAAACGAATTAATTCGTAATGCATTAACATTTATATGGTCAGTAGCACTGGGACAAAGCAACGGGCAAGAAGGTTTGTGTTTTCAAATCAAACAGTCATCTTCTCACGTCACAGTCTGCTATCGAAACTCTAGGTTTTACACGAAAATAAACGGAACACTCTAGAAAGAGACCATTAGAAAACTGCCGACCACGCACTAATAACCTCAAACAAGCTTTTGCAAAACACGTTTACTCTACATCAGGGGTCTCCAAACTTTTTTCTCAGAGAGCCACATAAGCCACTATACAAAAGATGGAGGGCCGGGCAACTTTCATGATATGATTGTTTTGGGATATGTTGCATTTTGCCAAATCAACTAATTTTTCATGAGGATTTTTCTTTTCATTATTGACAAAATGTCTTTGCGGTCAGATCGAATGGCTTCACGGGTCGGATTTGGCCCGCGGGCCGTAGATGGAGACTCCTGCTCTACATAAAACAACAAGTTCACCATTGCAGGTTAGAGCAGATAGCGACGCTCTCAAACAAAAATACAGCTGGAATTTCCGAAAATGGATACCGAAGTTTAACTTGTGATGTGTCGTTTGGGGGGGTGCGCAGAGCGCATTAGGTCCGCGGGCGAGAGGTTTCGGCGAATATGGGCAAACGAGTTGTTTCAGAGAACGTACAAAAGACCTGACCTCATTAGGATTGACTCCTCGACTTTCTCCCCAAGTTCTTTGGAAATGTTCAACCATTCGTCTTTTGATCGTTTTTGACAGCCTGTCAAGTTGCAAACTATATATGAATCGATGAAGCAAATCGGCCCTTGAAAGAAATTGGCGCTACATTCATATGTTTAAAAAAGTTGCAAACGTACCCGTTTTTTTGCTTTCATTGACCAAATCTACCATAATTCTCGAATTTCATAGCAAAATGGTACGACGCGTAATCCCATCAATGCAAATTCGGGACATCGAGTCTCACGTGGTATTAGTTTTATTATGCAGTTTGCCGAAGAGCGTTATAGAGATGCGGAGTAACGTTATATGATGCCGGCGATCATGCCGAACGAGATACATCGGCCACTTAACCATCCGCGCAACTTGATAGTGCAATAAAGCAACGACGGAAAGCTCCAGTAACCGAACCTGTGAACTTTGATGAAGTCTTTCACGTCTCTCGTCTTAATGTCGTACTGGGACCGGCGTGCGTACATGCGTTGGATGATCGCAGTCACGTTCCCGAACACAACCGCGTGCATTAGAGCTGACAGGTGGAAGCAGAAAAAATTGACCTGGTAAGCTGCTTCACTTCTGCACCGAAGATTTGCGGCAGTAGTGCAAGTCATAGTAATGAAAAGCATGGCTGCACGTTGTCAGTACAGCCACAGGCATAAGTAGCAAAATGTGTTTACAGCAAAATTGTTGCATTGATGCCTAACCGAAGAAAATTTTGAAACTTTGTTTTCACTTTTGTTTTGCTCCTACCAAAAATAACATGAAACGACTTTATGCTGCTTACATTGTATGCACTAAACATAATAGCGTTACTTTGTTGATATGACATCGAAAAAGTAGCAATGCGTTTCAGGGCTCGATTATGTCTCAGGTGAAACGAATCATTTGATGAGGAGATGTATCATCATTGTCATAAAGAAAGTATGCTGTTCATCGCAATCGTCGAATGAAGTTACAGTTTCAACAGAATCGTTTTAGAAAATGTTTTTTTGCAGATTACTCAAATCCAACGAGCATCTTGTTGTCTTAATTTTAGCACTAATAGTGATTACAAAATCTTTTGGCTTTTGCAACACACTTCAATGTTTTTACCTTGTAAATAAAAAGCTGTCAGACGCTAATAAAATGTGGAAGAACAACACCTTGCGAACGTGCTCATTAAGCTTCAAACAAAAACTAATGATGGCAACAAGAAAGACCAAACAATTTCACAACTTCTTTTCAATTCAGATCAACGTGTTTTATAAAATATTCTGCGGAATCATTGCTTTTAAATAAGATAAACGATTAATATTTCGAACTCTTAACTTGAACCCTGCTCAGGTAACCATGGCAATTTTGGCCAAATCATTTTTCAACTATTGTAGAAATGCTTACCGTTTACGCTTAAAACTGATTCTTTCAGTTGCTGATTTTTTATATACGCTCTGTCGGGCAGTCCTGTTAAAATCTGCATAAGTTTTGTATTTTTCGAGTAGGGTGGTGGGGATATGGAAAATTTAACCCATGGATACCAGCACGCCCGTAGCCAGGTTTTAAGGTTTGGGGGGAATATACATTTCAGGGGGAAAATATTTCTGTTTTCAGTATATGTTTGAAACAAATTTTTCTGGGCACAAATTTGGTTGGCACAAAAAAAATTAGGGGGCACTGCCCCAATTGGTCCCCTGGGCCTGGCCACCAGTGGCACGACAAGAAAAACTGTTTTGCTCAAAACCAATTTTCGCATGTACTGTAGGAGCAAACAAGGAGAGCTATGCTAGCGGGTAATTAAGACACACGAGTGCAGCCGCTAACAAGATACAGTAAGCAGATTTGGCGCCTGGCGCCTGGCTCCTGTTCAAGTCGTAGTCTTCATGTTAGTGAAACTGTAGNGAGGATCTGGCGTGTATGGGATTTTGTCCACACTCTGCTGCTTCACAGCAACGTAATTGCGTTTGAGAAGGGGGTCGACACAGGCCCGTAGCCACGGGGGTCTTTCGGTTGCAATGACCCCCCATAAATTATTTTTGTGCCCTTCCAAATTTTGTTGTGCCCAGGAAATGTTTTGTTAAAACATGTAATAAAAACAACAATCGTGCCCCCTAAACATATTTTGTGCCCCCTCAAACCTTAAGACCTGGCTACGGGCCTGGATCGACACTTGATCTTGAACTGATCAGTTTGTAAAGTTCGACTAGTCAGAAAACGCCTGCACGCAGTTGTTAGTAAGCACGTTAAAATTTTGTAAAACTTTAGAACATTTTTNTTTAGCACACAGGCCCTGGACTTGCTTTTTGTAAAGGAAGTTTATAGGTCGTAAAAATCACACGTGCGGTACCTCAGAACAAGCGTTGCCTCTGCTAAATGGACAAAATCACCTTGCTTTATTTTGTTTATGATCGATAGTGCGCCGTGATCAAACTTATTACCAGGGATTGTCGTCAAGTATTTGCCCATTTTGGACAAAGGTTTCCTTGTGTGCCTGAAAATTGCAAAAATATCCTTGAAAATAATATATTTTCATGTCTCAAACTAATTTACTTCTATACTTAAAAGCACTAGGTTTTCTGTATGCGTTCGAGGAATNNGCCAACCGCGCTCTGCTTTCATCTTATTGCGATGATTCCAACTTCCCAATATCTATATTNAAGTATGTATTTTCCGCGATGGGTGNAAACAAGGAATCGATCAGCAATTTTCGATAGGAAATCGATTTCACGTAAAATTACGCATCCTCAATCCTTAACCAAAGATAATTATTTACTTCTATTGTATGCAGTATCGCAAGCTTCGAGCAGAAAACGATTTTAATCTTCAACCGGATCGTTAATAAAGGCCATTGGCAGAATGTCTACGTTTTTCCTGCCTTTTTGGTGTCTTTAGTTTGCGTACCTCCCATATTTTCCTTTGGGAAGTAGAGTTTGTTTATTACCAAATATACATATTTTGAAATTGAACAAGTTCGTGTTTTCATGTCAGGTGAGCTTTAGAATAAAAGCTGAGTTGTTGAAAAAAACGCCTGTGCCACTAAAACGTTACAGTTAATCCTGGGCCAAGCCAGGGTTGCCAGCGGTGAAAGTGTCCGAAGGTAAACTGAGAAGTGTGTTAGAAACTTGCTCACAAAGAATGAAACGTATGATCTATCGCATTACAGACAGTCAACAGAAAGATCCAATTGCCCGTTGAATGTTTCTTGATAAAGAACAACCTCAGCAGCTAAAAATAAAATGATCTAACGTAAAACGTAATAAAATGATTTAACGTAAAAATTTACTCTTTTCAACAGTGGCGCAATTACAGGTTTGAGCCAGGGGGGACAGACTTAACAGAAGAGGGTCTACTGGCCAACGCAGGGGGGGCCACTAGCCATCACTCAGAAAAAAATTTAAAAATTGATAGTGAATCCAGATGTCGTAGATGTCTATACTAGCTAAAAAAACGAAAACACCTCGATAAACGCAAAAACAACAACCTACTGAAAACCGAAGGAACGCCAAATATCAAAATGTCAGTTAGAGGGGGCCCAGCATTTACGTTTAACTTGGCAGGGGGGGCGGATCAACCCCTGCCCCATTGTCAGTTACGCCACTGGCTTTCAACTAATAACGGCTGGTTATGCGGCGTTTGACTGCTTCGATTGAGAACGCATCGAACGAATACAGAGTGCATGGTTGTTGGCGCAGTTCCACTCACCTCCGATCATCATCACACAAATGGAAAAAATCTTCTCGTTGTTCGTGTTTGCTGAGACGTTGCCAAACCCTACGCTGGTCAAGCTGCTCAGAGTGAAATAGAGTGAAGTGATGTAGGCGCTGGTGTCGTCAGGACCACCTTCGGTCTCGTTGAAAAAAGGTAGGTGTAGAGTGGCGCCCAGCTCGTACAACCATCCTGGAAAGAGACAAAAGATTTGTTCATTTTTTATCTTCAGACCGGGTACTCGATCCCAGCGTAAAGTATAAAGTAGCCGAGAAAGAAAGCTTGACCCCATCTCATGGCTTCGTTTAGCAAATCCTTGCATCTAACAACTCTTGAGGTTAATTGGGTCTCGCAATGCATCGCCAGGTCGCGAATTCAGCAAATACAGTTTTCAAAGTTAAAAGCAGTCAACTGCTCACCGAAGCGCACACAGAACAAGAGTCGTAATAAAAAGAAAGAAACAGCGCAACGTTTCCAACGACAAATCCTCACCCACTCCCTTCCTGTTGCGCACCTCGCTCCTCCCGATGCTGAGCCAGATGCAGGCCAACCAATGAGCGATCAGGAGGAACATGACCATGAGCATGAGGAGGACCACGGCGCTGTATTGCGACCAGCGGTCAATGTTGTGGAACAGACGAAACAAGCGAACGAGACGTACGGTCTTCAGAAGAGCGACCGGCTGAGCTCCCTGCAAAGCACGGAGTTNCAAAANTCACTTACGCAGGCGTGGTAGGAAGACGGTGACAATACTTTTGAGTGCTTTCCNCGGGCAATAATTGATTCCGTATGGACACTCCGCTGAACAGCACGCTTTCGGTCGTGCGAACAACCCGCNNTCCTTTGTCATNACATCTGACTTTGTCTTCAAAAATTTAACTGGTCGAAGTCGCATTCAGTGAATAACTAGTTTCCACCCTTGCTCAGTCGGTACCGGGCTCACAACACACAAGCAATAGAACCAGGATTTAAATATACAGTAGAGTAGGGCAAGGTTTTGCGTGCGTACGCGCTCACCAGAAGCAAACGCCTGCAATACATAAACCCAATCAAGGTTGCCAGACACCTTTTGAGAAAAGAGCCAAACCACGTCTAAAAAATGTCAACCGGGTAAAAAATGCCAAATTGTTAAAATAACATGAAATTAAAAATTCCTTATTAGTTGTCGGGTGGTCACTAGAGCCAAACAATATTTTTGACGCCAACTGCCTCCAAAAACCAAATGTGTAAATTGTTTACTAAACAAATACTAAAAAATAACTGCAGTTACGAACAGCAACTGTTCTTTGGTAAAGGCCTAAAGCTGCACTGAATTTTGCTGTTATTAGCTCAATGAATAAAACTGCACTGAGTTCACTTTTGTGCGACGCCCTTGGAAAATTAAAACGACGCACAGGGCGTCGCGACGCACAGTTTGAGAACCATGGTTTTAACCTTTCAGGGACAAAAGGCCCATTGTAATGTAATAAGCTTACAGCAGTTCGTGATTTAGGCATGTCGTAACCGTCGCATGAGGTGGAAGTAGTTCCTTAAAACTAGAACTGATTAAACCATACTGAAGGCCAACTATTTTACAAGGGAGGCTGAAGAATTTGGCAATTCTATCTGTAGAAAATAATACTGCTTAAACCATTGACCTTCAAAATATTTTGGGAGATTTTGCAAATACAGAAGCCAGAAAAGAAAAGCATTTTTCTAGAAGCCCTGTCCACGCATGAGCAGAATGTATGTAACTGCCTTTCATTTTTTGAAAAGAAACTTTCATGTTGTCTTTCAAAATTTTGCTATATCAATCATTTTATTTTTTTCGTTAAAAACGAGCATACTACACACGAAATATAAACGTATATCAATTCTCACTTTTGTAGAGTATGGCCTCGCCATCCTTTTTATAATTGGGCCCCGCAATTCCGAGAACCGGCCCTGGCCCAAACAGTAAACACGTGTTAGCTGCAAAATTTCCTTTCCAGATCTCCCAAACACACGCGGAGCTTCTATAAACAGCTTCACGAAGGCCAATTTCGATTTCACTTTAGACTGTCGTTGGCTATCATCCTACGAACTGCATGAATATTTTACAAAAAGGTTCGGACTTTTAAAAACGCTTTAGGAGTTTAAATATTTCATCACGCAACAAGTAATAAGCTCATAACCCTGCTGCTTTGTTAGCTTTTTCCGAAAAGGAAAGATGAGACCGCAAAGCTCTCATGAAAGCTGAAGATATATACTCTGATAATACCACAGTGCATGATTCTTGGCGGCAAAGTCCGAAAGAATTCTTTTCGATTCATTTATTGACTATTTCTGCATCCAGTGCAGGGCTGCACAATTTTTTTCTATTGCCGACGCATTACGTAAATTGTTGAAAATTACGGCCGCCAGTGAGTTCAGGATATTTTTTTATTGCGTTGTTTCTGTTCTGCTTCCACACGTGTGTTTGGTCGTCTTTTTACCAAGTATCTTCATAAAATAGACAAAGAGTTTTTATTAATGCACAGCCGACATAACTTTTTAAAATTAAATTACACGCACACGGTTGCATACATTTCCATCGAAGGCCGCACGAGGCCGTATGGCCGCAGGTTGTGCACCTCTGATCTGGTAGAACGGGTACTGTGACGCAACACTCGCATCCTGCAGATAAACGCTGATCGCTTGTAATGAGGTTTTAAAGCCAAGTCATGGTAGAACAGCAAGTGAAACATGCCCAGGATGGCTGCGTTCCTAATCGAACTGCTGGTGATTAGTTTAGTGCTTGATCACAAAATCAATAAGACTTCGCTGCACCCCTCAAATCTGTGGCGCAATCTGTTGATCCCAAAGAAACTCTATGTGAACAATATTTGTCTTTCCCAGCGTCGTGAAAGGGGCTGCGCCACTAAGTTTGAAATCTGTTGATTTATACAAACGTTTCTTAAAGTAATTGCTGCTTACAGAAGAAAGCTGAATTTTCATCTGCCCCTCCAGCAAAGTATAGAGCAGTGGTTGCCCCCACAGAGGGTTATTTGACTTTCAGTGGGGGCATTGAGGCGATTGACGGGTCAGGATTCAAATTTTCGAATTTAATTTTTTTATTTTTCTTCAGGTTGTTAAACATGTGACAATGAGACAAATATAAAATGCCAATGAGACAAAAGCAAAGCGGAGGATGAAAACGCCTTTATGAAGAACAAAAGAACGATGAGATCGTTGTGGCCCACCACCTCTTGGAAACGATAGCGAAAGTCCTGCTTCGATCGTTTCTAAAGAACCAGCCACATTTGTTTGTTGGGTCTGTTAATAGCTGAACAAAAAGTCAACTTGTTTTTTCAAAACCTAAATTGCTTCACGCACGTTATAACAGGGGTGCGAAGGCACTGATGCCATATTTTGTGATGATCATCCGTTTTCCTGCCCACGTAAGATTAAGATATAAACTTGCTCGTACGGATAAGAATCAAGGCAGACTCTTCGGTACTGACAACTTGTCATTGATTTGACAAGTTGCCCAACATCGCAGCAAAAGAGCAACACAAAATTTTCAATCTTGTGCTTTTAAGCAGCTTTTTCCTTAAACAAGCAGTGAAGCAGAAAACCTCTTGTGTGTTTCATGCGCAGCCAATACATGTTTACAATACTATGACGATTTTACTTCTTTCAATCTATACTCTTGTTAATCTGCATTCACTAGATTAAGTGTTTTGAATAATATTTTCTAACATAAAGGCACATGCCAATGTCTCTGAGGTTGGCGAACGCTGTATTCGACGAATAACCACTCAAGCCTTCGTTATTTTCACTTGTTGATTCATATTTCATCACCTGCTTCTTGCCACGAACACTGTCAAAACTTATGGCGGCGGGGGCTATGAACCTTGGACCAGAAGGGACAAACTTGTTGACTCGCGGGCTGCAGCGGGTTCTAAATTTGACAGTGGGATCGGATCAGCAGTAGATGGATTGTTTGTAAGAAGCAAACATTAATCAGGTATGAAAAATAAACTGAAACTGCTTTCATTTACATTATTTGGAAAGTTCGGTCAGTCAGATTAAAGAGATCAACAGGTTGAGGTTCGAATCCCGGGGTCTACATCTTAGAGTCAGACGTGGCTGGATTTGAAGTGGAATTACGTATAAAACCTTCCCATCTCAGATATCAGTCTAAACATCTGATTGACGAAAACGGATGCGCTGAAGCGGATCGTTATTTAACGGCAGAGATGTGAAAGTATGCTTACTCACAAAGTTTGCATACTCACAAATTTTGCTTACGTATGAAGTGTGCTTACTCACAAATTTTACTTACTCACAAAGTGTGCTGACTCACAAAGTATGCTTAGTCACAAAGTGTGCTTACTCACAAAGTTTGCTTACTCACAAAGTATGCATACTGACAAAGTGTGCTTGCTCACAAAGTGTGCTGACTCACAAAGTGTGCTTAGTCACAAAGTGTGCTTACTCACAAAGTTTGCTTACTCACAAAGTTTGCTTACTCATGAAGTGTGCTGACTCACAAACTATGCTTACTGACAAAGTGTGCTTGCTCACAAAGTGTGCTTACTCACAAAGTATGCTTAGTCACAAAGTGTGCTTGGTCACAAAGTGTGCTTACTCACAAAGTTTGCTTACTGAAAAAGTGTGCTTACTCACAAAGCGTTCTTACTCACAAAGTGTGCTTACTGACAAAGTGTGCTTGCTCACAAAGTTTGCTTTCACAAAGTGTGCTTGCTCACAAACTGTGCTTACTCATCAAGTGTGCTTACTGACAAAGTGTGCTTGCTAACAAAGTTTGCTTAGTCACAAAGTGTGCTTGCTCACAATGTGTGCTTACTCCCAAAGTTTGCTTTCACAAAGTTTGCTTACTCACAAAGTGTGCTTAGTCACAAAGTTTGCTTACTCACAAAGTGTGCTTGCTCACAACGTGTGCTTACGCACAAAGTATGCCTACTCACAAAATATGCTTGCTCGCAAAGCGTTCTTACTCACAAAGTGTGCTTAGTCACAAAGTGTGCATGCTC
>JGI24159J19872_10008965_pt1 | contig 13106 bp, 6 predicted proteins | sample Ectturendosymbi4_FD_19872 | JGI IMG/M metagenome (IMG submission 19872) | reverse complement strand
CTTTGAAAACAACGTAGCTTCACGTTCACTACAGCCTTGTGTCTTATAAAGCTGCTGAGTTCCTGTCGTATGTTATTAGATACAGAACCCAAAGACGGTAGTTGTAATGAAATATATTTGGGTGTAGGAGAGGGTTCAGCCGGTGCATCACATTGTTGCGTGACACCGTATTTTCTGTTTAAAAATTGCTGAATGCAACGGTCCAAAAATTGTTGGGGTACCTGGTGCGAGACAACATTCGCTTAATATTCACAAATTCCGTGTGCACCAGTTGCTAGGAACTGGCAATGTCATAAGTACGGCGGAGTAGAGAGTTGACATTTGCAATGCACTGATGATGATAACAGGAGTTATCGAAACGTTTGCAATATGACGTTTGTATGGTTTTCTTTGGCAGTGATTTTCATTATGAAACTTCTTTGGTCATGAGTTTCTCAAATTTGTGGTGCGTTCTTTTCCAGGCTCGTATCTGCTTGTTCTGCTGCCGCAACGACTTGTGCAACACGGAAACCACCATTCCTCGTCCTCCCTGAAACGTGCATAGATTGCAAAGGTGGTTCGTACATTAGTACTGAATCCTACCATTCCTGTAAAGAAATAAAAGATAGAAAACTTTGCCCGCTGCGTGTTTCTAGATTAGCATCAAGACACACATGTATGACACAGCTGAATCAGATCGCAAAATGTTTTACTAGGAAACCCGTTTCGCGCCAGTGACTCATCCTCAGTCTAGCTATAAAATTGCAAGCGAAAGCTCGCAGGTGAAACGATGAAATACATCAAAGCAAGTCCCCCATATTGTATAGTATTGTTCTGGTACGCACTGTCAGATGGGCAATTTTCAGATGTATTCATGGGCGAAACTAGAGGGTGGGTGGTGCCAATGCGAAGCGGAAGGCACATCATGTTGCATACGTAACTTTCCTTTGTTCCGCTTTGTTTTGTGCGGTGTCCTTTCATTAGCGTAGCATATGCAGCTGCAATCAAGACTGTTATCACGACATTTTGTGACTGATGATTTTAAAACTCCTCAACATGATTTTTCGAAACATACTTCTTTCTGGTAAAACCGATGTCGATAGCAGCGCAAGTATGTTTTCGCGAAGGCTGCGATTGGTTAACATCTTTAAGTGAAACCTGACGTGGAAATGCTTGTCAGCGCAACCTTTCCAGTGCTTTACATACTTTCGCAGAAAAACAGTAAACCACAACACTTGTCGACAACATATCTGCATTGTCGGGGCGAATATAGTTAAAAGCTGTGCAACAAAGGCAGTGAAAGGGGCAAGCACTCGTAATACGTATGTTATACTGCATGTTTGCTGCGGCAGTTTTAACTGACCTTAGGGTTTGCAAGCAACTGTTGGAAAATCTTGTCGATTCATTTCGCAAACTCTATACCAATATGCCAACTTTCACCACCAGCAGCCCAGACCGAGCACATGTAGCGTTTTTCACAGATCCCAGTAACATCATTGGGTCCCCCTGATGACGTCACACTGCCCTAAAAACGTCCAAATCCAAAGGTTCCTGAATTTTTTGAGCGAACGTACACGAAATGCCGCATCTTTTGATGTCTTTGTTGACCCTGTCGCGCATCGCGGTCCCCAAAGTCCGGCCCTTGGGTCAATTCCGACTCGCAAAGAGTTTCAATCCGGCCAACGAGCTTTCCTAGAAATGTTTAGTGTTTTAACAATTTCGTGTAAATACATGAAATGTAAGTTGCAATTACACAAAAATCAAAAAGCGTTTGCTGTAATTGAGAATATTAATCCTCAGAAACCAAAACAAACTAAGCTTTGCGCTTTGACCAAAAGCTCGTTTTGGGATTTGCTTGCAATGGGCAATGAAATGTGATTTACTAACTACCTAGGCCATTTTTCGTAATGTTATGCTTTACGAGCAATACAGACAAGTGAGCGAAGACACAGACAATTGTTATATCATATTTGCTTTTTTCGTTAGAAGTAACTGAGGCTAGTCCGGCCCTCGGACACTGATAAGAGCGCGAATTTGGCCCAGCATCCAAAGTGTTTGGTGACCGCTGCTCTAGCGCCATCAGCCGGTGAGTTATGAACAAAATTACCTTAAAGCTGTTTTAGTGGCTTTCTCAGCCGTTGAAAGGGTGAAGCAGAAACATATCTGAAGAATTTTCGTTCGATTTATTGTCATTTGAGATGTAAATGTTTGGTGGGGCTTTATTAAACGCTTGACAAAATTACCGACCAATATGTTGAGGTATTCATCAGTTTTCATTAACTGGCAAGTGCGATTATGGCCATGACAAAGTTTTTTCCACCTTCGTTGTACAGGAAAATAACGCATTATGATGTCACACTGACATTATACGTCACTATGTATGCAAAACATAAGGGTGACATCACGCAATAGAAAAGACCACACCGGATCGAGTTTATTTTCACTCTTTTTCTGCTTTTAGCCTTAAATACCACTACTGTGCTTTAACAAAGGCTGTTTGTAGGGGTTTTGGCCAATGAGGATTTCTTTTACTCTGTCCAAATATGGCGTATTTTGTAATGCTTTATTAGCAAAACGTTATCTGGATATACGTCATGTCAATGCAGCGCACAAATTGGCCTTGTTCTAACGCAGTGGTTTTCAACCTGGGGTCGCGACCCCCAGTGGAGCCATGAACCATATTTGGAGGGATCGGGAGTAGATATTTCATGTACGCAGCTTTATCACATTTCCTTTATTCGAGTTTCAGATGTGGGTCCTTGATTATAGTGGGTTACTATAATGGGTCGCAGCACAGAAAAGGTTAAAAACCTGTTACTGTTCTAACGTAGCAGCAACGCAATCCTTTGGAGGTGAATACGCGCAAAGCCAGGTTCGACATTCCGAGTTCTAGGAATTTTTAAGAGATATTTTCGTAGCTTGAAGATGATGAAATCATATCAATGCGAAGCGGATAAAGGATGAGATACTTTAATTTCCATACTGCTTAAATATGCTTGAACTCAGTTTTTCTGATGTGCTGAGAATGCACGCTCCGCTCACTTCTGCAGTTTTCTTCTGTTTTTATAGTGGATGAGGAACACATGCAAAAACGGAGGTACACACCTTCTATCGAAAACGTAGTGATCAGGAGAAAAAATATCAGAGGCCGCAAGTTAGGTCATAAAATGTATCGATCACCCCAGTTCTCGACAACGGTAAATAAATCACAGTAAAGATGACACAAGAGAAATATGTGGTTATGCTGAATGTCCCATAGGTGCAGAATGTTTCGCAATCATCTATTTATTGGCAAGAGCGTTCGCATCACTTCCTTCAGTTGCGAAAGACATACAATGGCTTCAACACCTTCAAACCCGACTGTGATGACTTTGAATGCCTGCAAACTACCGCAGCTAAATTCAAGGTGAATGAAAAACACCTCTCACGCAAAACCTTTACGCGAACTTAATCTTTAACCGGTATCTGGGTGTCGGAATGTTCACACTCACATTAACGTTCGTAAAACAATCTAACTATCTATGAACAACATTTTTTTCTCAACTTACAAAGTTAGATTTGCGTCGTATGATAACTAGGGATGCATATAATGGAATATCGAATCCTATGGATTTAAATCCTTCAGTATTCAAGTCCAAAATTCAGATTTTTTTCGAACATGTCGGTTCGAAATAAATTTCGATTAAATAAACGTGAAAAATTCCAAAGTCGGCAAAACAAATTGTTTCGGTAAGTTTTGCAGTGGCACTGGCGTTCCTGCGTAAGAGAAAGAAGCCCTGAACAAGCTCACGGCACAGCGTAGTGATGTAACAGCACTACGAGGTGCCTTTAACACCAAACCCTTTAAGGCCCACAGAAGCCAAAATCATGCCAGGCGGATAGCCCTGGAAAGATGCGGAAAGTCTTGCAGTTTCGATTAAACAAGTTTGGGAAATTTTTGATTTGCGTTTTTTCGTGGGTGACGTCACAGGGCCCTAGGCTCCAACCCCAAGAGGTAATTGTTGTTTCTTTCTTTAAAACAACTAGGCGAAAATCCGCAACTTTAGAGCTGTTGATTGGCTTTCGAGAGTTTGTGGTTCGAAAGTTATCGCCTGAAAACAATAAATTAATTAATTAATCCACTAGGGAATTAATCAATTAATTATTTATCGATTTTGGCCATAACTTTCAAACCACAAACGCTACAAAGCCAATAAGATGTCGCTGTAGATATGTGTTTTTCTGTTTTGTTTCACCGGTGTTATTTATGTTTAAACATAAAATATTCATAAATGAAAAGTTGATATGCTGATATTCAGATGTAACAAGTTATTCTGGAATAGGATTCGATATTCTGGATTCGAAATAAAGATTCCGGGATATTCCGGAACTTCTAAATGTTCCATAATGCATAACCCTAATTATAGCTTCATGCTGCCTCTTCATAAAAAATCTAATGGACAACTTTGATTTTATGAGAGAGCGAAACTGGGGAACAATCTGCCTATAGATAATTGTTGTATATATATGCATTAGAACATCGCTAATAACTCAAAAAATCATTTCCCCCCCTAAATAGCTTATAAACTCCACGGCAATGTGCCATTGGCGACCGGTCTACCTTGCTTGCGCGACTGCGCCGCAGTCCATTAGATATCAACCGTGAATGTTACTGATATTGTCACTGTAGTCATAATGAGACCGAATCGTACTTAATTATCAGATGGCGTTCCGTTTATTGAATTAAGGTCAGTAAATCTCCTTTCCAAAATCAGTGATTTATAATCCACAGTTGATGTCCATTCAGAACAAACGTTTCTCAGCAAGCCTTGCGCCAGTCGCATTTGCTGAACAGTTATTTATACGAACATATAGCGACCGATTTCACAAACATAACCTTTGATCCAACTTTGTGTGTTTGTTTTGTCATATCCTGCAAACGATTTTGGAATATTTTTACTACCTTCTTTCAACTATGTTGCAGCAATCTACGATATTTTTGTTACTGTGCTGCAGCGTTGTCTGCGCAATATTTCAAAATATTTCCGTCTTCGAGACGCGACAAGGGGTGTTTATTCACGGTTCAGCTTGCTGCCAATCGTTGTTAAATAAATAAATAAAAAATAAATAGCGTCTTCATCTTGCCATGCCTCTCCTGCAAGACTTTGTCAAACTCTCTGTGAAAGTTGAACAATCTTTGCAGTGGAAGGCAAATCACCACTCACCAGAATTGACTGTTATTTCAGAATTGACTATTTGATCATTGCTTGATACTCCCACCGCCTACGAGAAATAGATATTGGCATTTTTGTATTCATATAGGATTGTAATTTTCATAAGCTACACCAGCAAGTACTCCAGGATATGGCTAATCAGTAAATCAAATCGTACCTCAGTTCCGTCCCCAGGAGGGGGCTTTTGTGGGCTTATTCCTCCAAACAAAGCTCCAAGCCACTTAATTGAAATATGAAAGACGGTAACGTCGTGAAATTTTTACCAAATATTTAGGATGTCAAGCCAACCTGCACAAAAGTAAAACCCCATATTGAAAACTTTCTATCGACTGTTCTGTCGTACCTATGTGCGTACGTGTGTGAATCGATTTTATCAAAAAACAACGCTATGCCTGATCCAAATGTTCTGCAGTTGATTTCTTCTAGCCATTAAGCTCACTATGAATCAGGATTTCTGTATCTGTTGATGAGTTTCGGATAACGCATCTGTCATCTCGGTCTCTGGTTGCATGACATGCACAGTTATCGAGAGATTCAGAAGTGAAACACTGCGAAGAACGTATGATATAAGAACGTCACATCATATTGCTTTTTTCTGCTATCCTCAACATCGTGCAGTTGGTTTTCTTCAGTTTAATCGCAGGAATGTTTGGCAGTGCCAGTGGCATTGCAAACAGCTTGATCTTGTTTCCCGTGACTTGTCAGAAAAATGCTCATCTCGGCAAAAAAGTTTACATTTTTTGAGGTAAAAGTTGGTTTTATTATATTCAGATGCAATCAGAAGAAAAAATCACTGTGTAGTATAGGTAATCTGAATGTGGGCAGTATAATGAATGCATCGAAGTCAGCGTCTGAATGCTGTAAGTAACAATCGTTTCATCAACATTTTGACTTGAGCAAAACAAGCCCATTTACTCCTTAACGTTACCATCTGACGTTTGCCACTGTGACCACTTGGAAATAACTTTTTCAATTTAAAAACGTGATCAAACGTTTCTTAGCAAAACGTAACAAGACAGAAAACTTTCAATTTTGAAACATTACATTTCGCAAATTCCAAATCCTTAAAAAGGGTTAAAAGGTACATATGAATAATCAAACATTTTTGTTCCTGCCGTAATCAAAGTTTACTAAATTCCCTGAGGAAAATAGTTCATTTTTATCCATTTGAAAATCACCTGTCCATTTATTACTACACATTAAATTGTGCATCATCAACACATGACATACTTTTGTGCATTTCCAAGTATGAGTCAAGCAATTCATTTAATGTCTTTTAGGTTTTATTACAGCGTAATTAAGGAATTTTCTGCTGGTTTCCGGACATAAAATATCTGTGCTTATTTATGCCTAGCCTATGGGCTAAACATGGCTGAGAGAGAAATGTTCGCGTTTCTCAGAAGCACCTGAAACTAGTTGCCGCCAAACCGCAAGTTTGTGGTACAAGTCAGTCTTGTCTTTTTTCACACACAGCAAACTCCAAACGACATAATCTCATGGTGAAGTAAAACACTTTGGGTTAACGTTTTTTTACGTCACATTGAATTTCGTTGCAGTTTTCCGTTTAAAAAAACTTTTATGTAAAGACAGATGAAAAGCATTTTCATGAGCGAATGGATGCATTGGCAAGTGTCTTTCCTGCGAGTGAAACACGAGCTGATCCTGCGAATAAAAATCGCATTTATGCAGCTAAAGGCCATTCCTGCTGAAATTGTACAGGTCTTGAATGTATAATGTCAACATATTTTTACATTTCCCTAGACGCCTAGACATGTGCAAAAACACCTGAAAATCAGAGTCTGTAAATTAGCAGAAAAATGTCTTCCGCCCTTACAAGAACTTTCAGGATTGTTTTGTAGCAAGAACATTATGTTTCTTAATGAACTCGTAGGCTGACTTTATTTACAGTAGATGCAAATAAAACATCAAATCAGCAAACGCAATGAACATTTGTTTAATTCAAGTGATTTGCAGCCCAACTAAGAAGTAAAAATAAGTGAAAAAATTCGCAATCTTCTACCTTCCGTGTTTGTAGAAAGTCTCAATTTTGTTTTAAAATTAGTTTTCTAGTCAGGGATGAGATCTCTGCCTTGCGCTACAAATTAGCTAAATAGAAACACAAAATATGACACTTTAATGCCACAAAATGATATCAAGGTCTTGATAGCAGTTTTTTCAAATAAAATCCTAGCTCTTCAGGCATCGCAAAGATATAATAGATATTTTTTAAAAATATATTTGTTTAAATAGTTTTAATAGTCTCCTTTTGAGACTATAGCCCGCAGATATTTTTAATAGCTTCAGAACTCTGACAAAACACGTGTTCATGGTATCCAAAAAAACATTTCACGTTAGAAGGTAGAAAAAGGTAGAAGCAACTAATAAGTCCATCCCAAATCAATATTCTTACATCTTTCGTTTCGACTAAAAGAGCTAGGATACGAGCAAGGTTTTCATGATCTTAGTTGAGCTCTTGACTAGAATTACATTCAATATCACGTTATTTATCACTGGAACGTTGCCATTTCTTTGACGGAAAAGCTTTTTTATCGTCCCGGGTAATTGTTTAGTTGTTTGGACAAGCTACCCGTCTTTGGTTGCTACTTTCTGGTAACAACTATAATTTTCGTCTGCGTCTGCGTCAAACCACGAGCATTCGGTCAACACATGATGCAATGCCGCTTAACGCTGTCTCAAGTACGTCAACCGCAAGCCTTATGCGACATTCCTTTATTTACGATGTTATTCGACGTCGTTTCTAAGCAGGCGGGTCGGTCCGCAAACATAAGCAGCTGCCCATGGAACTAGTTTCTCCTGTTGTTTAAGTTTTTAGGTGATAAATCAGCAAATGCAATGCCAGCGAACAGCATGTGGTAGATTGGGTTAGATTTCCTGGAAGCAAATCAAATTTCCTCTTCAAAATCGCAGTCTCTAATATGCTGGCTGTAACGCACAACTTTGTCAGGATAATAACTGTGATTATGGGCATGATTTGGAGTGTGCATGTTTCATCACAGACGCAATTAATCTTTATGTGTCCTATCAACAAATGGTTTGATGAAAACTACACGTCATGAAATTAAGCAAAAATTTATATCCAAGCAACCAGAGAGGGCATCTATCAAAAATTGCATTTCAGTTACGAAATCAACTTCGAAATGAGTTTGGCTGAGATCTCACCCGTAATTTATTGCATTGTGCTAGAAGCTTAGAAATTTTGTTTGAAGGAAGTGTTCATTGACTGAATAGGGTAGTGGTAGAGAAAGTTCTCACGCTACTTGTTGACCAGATTTGAATGACAGTATTAAAATAATCCTAAAAATATGCAAGTAATGCTGTCGGCTACTCGCCATCATGTCTACGTTGACTGGTCTACAAATTGGGGAACTCAGCTTTCAATGACAGCAAATGCTTTTGTTGCATTGCATTTTGCGGCATCGCTTCTGTAAAATCTGGCCTTTTTGCCCTTCGTTTAATATGTTTTTAACATCATAAGTAACCTTTCATTTAAAACGTTTTCAGTCTACAAAGGTTCCGGAAAAAGTGTTCACTTCCGACAAATGTTGATTGTTATGAAATCAGTTAACTTCAGGCATCTGTTCGAAAAAAAATTCCAACTGCCTTCATAGATTGCATAACGCATTCTAGGTAGCTATCCGTCGGCCGAGCTTCCGAGGGAGAGAGATCAGTTCAAATTATCGTATCCTGAGGCTACGGAGATAGCTTCGTTTATTTGTTCACTCGGGATGCGATCACTTCAAGCTTTTCCCCGTATCGGTAATAATGTTTTTCCGTTAATGGATAGAACATAACCACAAGCATTGAGCACATTAGCAAAAACAAGATACGAAAGAACAGCTGCTAAAAATGGTGAAGTTTACAGTGAGTTAAAGCTTCATGTAGTCAGACTGAAAGAAAGGGAGTTTCATACCGTTTCTGTCGCACAATTTGCTTTCTTGAGAAGTACGCAAAAATATAGGGGATTACATGCTTTTCCACAGAGAACAGCTGAAGATATGGTAACTCTTTCCTTTTTCCTTTCACAGATGTTAGCGAATGTTTGTTTGACGTTATTCGAGAAGTGCAAATTGTTTCAAAAGTTTTACATTGTACTGAGGTCAGATGAGAACCTGGCTGGAAACCGTTTGTTGCACCACTTGTAGATTTTTCCAAAGTGAAGGTAACAAAAATTAGGATTGTTTCGTTAGCTGTGAGGAAAGTACAATGCAGATAATAGAAGAAAACAACCTGCTGGCTTCACACAAACAACGCTTTTCACATGATATACCCCGTCTGTGCATATTCAATGTTTTTGTGCATGAGGTAACCACACAAGTCGTTTTACATTTAAAACCTCATTTAGTTTCGCTTCCAGAATTACAGGAAAAGTTCAAACCAGTAGAACACACAATAGGTATAATTTTCAAGGCTTTGTTCCAAGAAACAGGATGAGTAGTGTTACGTGAAATCAATTTACTATTAATCACATTTGCGGATAGATTCACTTCTTCCGCTTTTGTGGAGACTAATTATTTTAATAAAGTAGATATGTATGTTTCCAAACTTGCTGTGGTCCACTTGCCTGAGCTAACGTCAGCTTTCTTTTCTATTTTTTGAACTTACTTGAATATCTTAAGAGCAACCAGATAAACTTCAAGGAAGGGAAGATATCGTGTTTGTAACTCGTAGAAATGATCACTAGATTTAAGCGTATTTAAATCTGCTTGACATCTCAGCAGAAATGTCCCGGGCCATTATAAGACAGACGTCTAACTATACGTATCTTGTGCAGTAATTCCTTCTTGCTTTGGAAGAGGAATATAGGCGCTTTATGCATTCACGTCGCAGGTACAAATTTTACTTGAAAAATTTTTGTGAATTTCATCCCCGTCTGTCCATTGCAAACCTTTTCGCATTTTGAAGTCAGTTTTGCACTCTTAGTTATATTCCATGAAGTCATATACCACTTTCGCCTCTTATTTGTTTGATCAAAACAGGCTCAAATCCAATTCATAATCGGCAAACATACATGTTAGAAACAATATATTTGTTTAGTGCAAAATTTGTATTCAGGTAGTGTTTTTGATGTACAGTACTTTACATTACACAGCTGATGAAGTCATCCTTTAACTTTTTCACAACCTTGCCATTTACCACTTGCATTGGTTGTTTTTACCAGTACAAAGCAAAAAATAGTTTTCTGGTATGCTTATGCAATCCGGATGATCTGTTGGCAATTTGCATTATATACACAGTAACCGCCACGGACCAAAGCTGATCTGACGTTGAAGAAATGAATAATAGTTCGGACCAGTGCAAGACCGTTAATTTTTCGAAAAACATCAACGCAACTTCCGTTTGTGACGAAAAAGCTGTGAACAGACTGCTCCAGACGGAGTGGATCGTTGCAGAAGCGTACAACGCTTTCGCAATCATCATTGTCGTTTGGATTACACTGAGCTTCCTTATTTACGGAGTTCGTACAGGAAAATGGCAAAAATCCAAGGTGTCGTTTCAGCGACCATCTAAATCCAGTGCAGTTTACACCACAGTTGTTATCGCGACCAACATCAACCTCGTTCATCTTTTACTCGGACCTGTTGCCTACAACGCAGGCTACAACGATCATTCATCTGGACTTTGTGAAATATTTCTTGATATATGGGGAGTAAGCTACATATTCACCGTCTTAGGCGTTTATAACTTCCTCTGGTTCAGGCAGAGAGCTATTTACCAACAGCACGCCGTGCGATCGGTACGCGGCAAGTACTGGACAGCTATTCATCGGACGAGCGCTGTAATTATCGCCACGGGGTACGGCGTTACAATATTTTCCTCAGCAATCCCGGAGAACTACGAGCGCAGTAAATACGGATGCAAACTCAAACCGTGGCAAGAGTTTACCACTTGGCCAATCTATTTCGGCAACGTTATGAAAGTTCTGGGCCAGGCGCTGTTGTTGTATTTATTTTTAAAACCGCTCTGTTCGCGTTTAAGCTCTTTTGGCGGGAAGCGAATAAGGAAATGTATGGTGCGATCGACTATTTATGCAATTGTTGCCGTTACCAGCGATATTTTGACGACAATCATGTTTGTGTATGCCATTCCAGAAGGTTCGACTGCACATGTTGTTTTCACAACATACGACGTAAATATGCTTATCAACACGTTAGGCATTGCTTTTACTTTTGAAACGTGGAAAAAAATCCTTACATCCCCTTACGATTTCTGCTGCCGTAAAAAAATAGTGGAAAACAGTGCCCCTGCCAGAAATCTCCAAATTCGAAAAAGAAAAGTAACTGAGGCTGATTCTTGCCAGATTTCTGGCACTGCGAACAAAACAAATCTTGCTTTAGCGCAACCTAAACCGACTGCTTAATAAAAACAATGAGCATAACCATATTGTTGTTGTTACAGTCGACATACAGTGACACTTATAATTTTCGTTGTTTTTATACAGCTCCATCGATTTGTCATCCATCCAAACTTTCAGCCCCGCTTTCAGTCACCTTGGGGATGACATAAATTTCTATGTTGTGTTCCATGAACACATTCTGCCAAATACCTCTGTCTTGCGGCATTTCATATGTAAAAATGTGTTTTTAACATCTATCAGCGTGTGTAAGTGCTTCATTGCTATGTACGTTGTTACCAACAGGAGAAATATCGGTCAAACTTTATCTGGAGACGCTTTTCCGTACGAGCAAATGCTTCGCTTCTTCTGCTATTTCGTTAAACAGCAAGACGTTTGTAACCAATACGCAAAATCACCATGAGCGAGATGCAGAAGAGGAAAAACACGGGTTTTCTAAAAACTTCTTAATGATGGAAAGTTCCATTCACGTATGATGTTGCATAGCTTAGCAAAAACGAATCCCTCTTACATCGCTTTGCGTTCAATAGCTTGTTTTGGATAGTATTTCCGACGGTGGACTTTTCCTATCCCACGTAAAAAGTGTGGCTGGATAACATTGTTCTCACCTAATTTAACTTCACTGTTTGTGAGTCTTGATTGGTTTTCTAATTTTGTGCACTTAACGGAGATGACGTTGCTAAGTAGGCGAATTATATGCTCTGTAAACCAGGCCAGGAACTAAGGGGGGAAATAGGCAATTGCCCCCCGAATTTTTCAAAAACGTGCTTAGTTGTTAGATACAATAACAAGTTACAATAATGTTGACTCCCCAGAAAATATCAGCTGCATGCGGCCCTGCTGCAAACAAATAAGGTCTGAGACCTCAGACAAAGACTTCTTTGCTGTGCAGTGATTCCTTTCGATCGATACTGGACCCAAACACTTAATGTACCTTTGTTATACAGAAACAACTATTAACCTGCAATATTTTAGCAAATGACGACAGACAATGAAAGACACCTGCCTTTTATAAAATCAGCTCAGCATCCAGCATCCATATCATTTCGAAACAATGAAATGTACCACAGATGTTTTTGCAAAGCAACTGTGGTGCACGTGACTCATACACAGGAAAACAATTAGAAAACCTTTGTTCAAACACTTTTAGTTTAAAAAGTGTTTTTAATCATTTGCTAATAATCTTTCATCAAGTATGTGATTTTTCGTAAGCCATTTCTTTTTCAGAAGGAAGATACTGTGCACCTTCAGTTTAGTATTGCAAGGAAGCTATTTTTGTAATCACGGTGTTCAATTGATTCAATCATACAGCGAGGTTTTAAATTGATAAAATAATTGATATTTCCCAAGCTGGAGACTAGTTTCCAAGCATAGGCAACAACAATGAGGTTGAGGAGCATCGAAATTTCCTTGCAATCTCACATATTCTAGCAACAACAGTAGTCATGGTCACAGTAGACGGCCGTGGGAACCGCCCCCCGCACCCCCCGGCCGGGGGGGGGCCCAGCCATGTCTAGGGGCCCCGCCTCAGTTGCAATACT
>JGI24159J19872_10008964_pt1 | contig 13108 bp, 6 predicted proteins | sample Ectturendosymbi4_FD_19872 | JGI IMG/M metagenome (IMG submission 19872) | reverse complement strand
AAAAGGAATGAATCGATTCTGCAAAGAATCACAGCTTGTATATGAACTAGCACATAACAGCTTGCAAATGGACTAACTAGTAACTACGATGTAGCTTTGAAGAACTACAGTACTTCACATGGTAGTTATTTGATTAGGTTAGCGAAAAGACTAATCTGCGCGTAGACACTTATTACGTGCAAAATGATGTCACGATCTGTCTAAATAGGTCAATTGAACGAAGTTATAAACGGACCAACAATGAACATACGGTAATCAGTGAGCAAAACCCGCACACTCGCGCTTCCAGGTAACAGCTGAATGTTCAAACTACTAATTTGGCCGTTGCACGCGCCACTCTTCAACTTCATTGTTATCAGAGTTACTAATATTTGAATGCAACAGCAATTCTAGTTTTTTTAAAATATCCGCGTTTGAAAAAAAACGGGTTGCGGGTAGAAGAAAATAGCCAAGAAAAACGGTTTTCGGGTTCGGGTAAACCCGGATTGGAAACATTAGAACCAGGTGTTTGTATTAGGCTGCTAATTTTTACTCTGTCCTGATGGTTCGGTCTGCATCTTGATGAAAACTGAAAAGTTCTCATTTTCGGAAATGTTGCGAAGAGAACTTTATCTGTGACCGTTTGGAAAAAATTGTACCACGGTTGAGTAAGCATGATGACGTCATCAAATGGAATTTCATGAAAATTGCCCCCCCGAAATGAAGAGCTGGTTGCGCCCGTGCACTGTAGTGTTTATATCATAAACTCTCTTCTCGCAGCTAACTGTATGTGCAAGTGGAGCACCGTCTTTATTCGGTTGTAAACCGCGGATTATAAAGTTTTTTCATCATTTCGTGCGGCTTGCAATGAAGGGTGGCTTACATTTTTTATTTTTTTACTTTATCGAAAGGTATAGATGAGCCCTCAGTCTTCACTTGGCTACGTTTTGTCGACAAAATTCTTCTTTCGCATCCGATTTTCTTCAGCAGCACGTGCACCTCCGTCAAAGGAGGGATTATGATAAAACAGAAGACAGTTGTGGTGCAAGCATCATTTAATACGGGAAACGCACAAGTACGCGAACGTCGCAAATGCATCTCAGAGGCTTAGGTAACCTATATTCAAGTGCGGTTTGTAACCAAGGACAGCTTACATTAATTTTTAACACTATTTCGTGCGGCTTACAATCAAAGGCGGCTAACAATCGAGTTATACGGCAAGCACATAATCGACTACTGGAAAAAGCAAACGAGAATGTTGCGAATCAGCGAAAACAAATTTTACAAACGATGACGTCATGAAATACGTTATAGGGGCCCTCCAGTGAAAATTGCCCTGAGCCCCCCTACCCTTTAATCCGGCTCTGGGGAAGACGGCCAGAGCCCGACATTTTTTTTTAAGCCCGATTCAGGCCCGAAAGCCAAATTTACCGAGTGGGTCATCTAATACTTTACGACAAGACCAGTGGTTCTCAACCTTTTTCATCCCATGCACCCCTTTAACCGTTATTCGCAGATAAATTCCCCAACTTAGAAATTTAGTTTGTAAAGAACACTTTTACATCAGTACACTAAGATGAGAAACCAAACCCTTCACAGTTGATAAGCTCTTTGGCCTCTAATTTAATTACATTAAATAAAATCCTATATACAAAATTCCCCCCTTGCAAATACAAAATTCCCCCCTGGTGGGGAATCCCCCTGGTTGAGAACCCCTGGACAAGACTGTAAGATGAGACTGAAGTTTGAAAGCTTGGCAAAGTCTTATTACAAACAAAAACGCAGAAACCATTGGTTCAACTAAACCATATTGGACGTATTGAAAATAGTCTATCAACTCAATAACATCAAAGCGAGCAGCCTATAACAATGATTCTGCCATTTTCCGCTAGTTTTTCTGCGCTTCATGAAAATTTTTAATCCTGGTAGACTATTGCACCGGATAAACAGTAGCTCGCTGCTCAACTTGAAGGACTTCGTGATCTAGAATTTCTTTTTTAACTATTTGTCTCATGATGATGCTAAAACACCACAAAACTATACTTGTTATGCTGGAGTGAAATCTGTGTTGCCAACTTTGGATAGGTTTTGAAGCGAAATCGGACTTCTACAAATGTAAATCATACAAAAAGTGAGAGCGGTTTGTAACTCAGGCTTTTATGCCCAATACTTGACTCCGCACTTAAGAAGTTTGGCATCCGTACTGAATGGGATTCATTGCGACATTTTAATCCTGCACTGCACATGATATGACAGAATCGGATAATTGAAATTCTTTTGTGGTCTGGAAAACGCCATGAGCAACTACGCCATGACCATGTGAAAATCGTGGTTTGCTTGCTACATTTACGTCACAATCCTGGCCGCAGCATAGCTTTATGCGATTCTTCAGCCGGTGAGGAACGGTGTTTGGGCTGTTTTTGCTCAATACCTAAAGTCAAAATCACGTAACTCAAAAAGTACTTGATCGATTTACCTCAAATTTTCAGGTGAGATGCATTTACACAAAACGAACATTGGTGTAAAACTTGGTTACAAAATTCTACGCAAAAAAACTTTTTGCGTGGCGCATCACGCAAAAATTTTCTGCACCCAAATTACCGTAAGTGGAAAAGTGCGTAGCCAGCCACGCACAGCAACAGTACGGTGAAGAGGTGTCAGGTTGTTCGATTAAAAAATCAATCACTAGGCAACTTTTTGAAGGATTGACCTCAAATTGTCTGGGAAGATCCCATTTGAACAAGTTTTGTCATGGCTTCATAAATATCTTAAAAACATTCTTGTGAATTTTCTTTGCAAACAAACTATTTTTGAAGAGTTTATGGTGCTTTACAGAACAACTACTCAACCGTCCACATCAGAATGTTTTGTAGCTTACGCGTTTGAGTAGTTCAGACCCAAAAGTGCATAAGTAAAAAACACTTGCTCGATTTACTTGAAATTTTCAAGTAAGATGCATTTTCACCACAAGAATATTCGTATGAAATTTGGTTGCAAAAAAACAAGAATGAGAGAAGTTATTGCGTTCTACTCAACAACTTACTGAACACAAATTTCTTAGGTAAGCGCGTTGCTGCCCACGGGGAGCAACAGTTGGTCCAATGCGCTGCGAACAGAATCCTATTGTTCGATTCAAAAATAAATAACTCGGAAAAGTTTGGAAAAGTTTTGAATTGAACTCAACTTTTCAGGTGAGATCATAGATGTAAGAAGAATATTTTTGTAATTTTTTGTTGAAACAAAACTATTTTTGTAAAGTTATGATGCAGTATATAACAATTCGCTCAACCCTGTCGAATAGTGGACTCCGGGAGGAGTCTACGATTTTTGCCGAAGCCGGAGCGCGACCTTGTGTCAAGCGAAATTTCTGACTTCACACCGTGTGCGAATGCCCTGAGTTATAATCTGCATATCAAATTCGCTGAGAAAACTGATGTTTAGGGCTCAGGGCTTAGTGTTTAAGGTATAAGTTTGTCCAATATTGTCCAGTGGTTATAGTTATTCCCGTATTGCAGCGTGCTGTGGTATTTGACATCTAACTGAAAAGTTTGAATTTACACAACATACATCAAAAAATAAACACCCAAATTTATTCTGGGAAGCAAAATAACTGACAAAAAAATACGTCAGAAATTTCGCAGAGGTCAGAAATTTCGCTTGACCCAGAGTCGGATTTTTGTATGAAAACCGGACGCGGAGCTGGAGTAAGAATTTCAGTTTTTACGGGAGTCGGATATTTAATTTTATTAAATTTAATTTTCTCTGAACGGCTAAGTGTTAGATTAATATATTCGCTCTATTCTCTTGGATAAATTAGTCGGTCATTAGTTCAGGCTGTTGATGGTGAGAAAGGGTGGCAGACTGGCGGTCTGTGTTCTGATCTGATTGGTGCATAGCTTATGGCTCAACTGCTGCATCACAGCATGTCAGTTACTGGACGTTTTACCTCTTTGCTGGGTCGTGTTTTGAGCAGTATTCACAATTGGTTAGTCTCAGTGAGATGTAGAAGACAACAATGCATGTAATATGTATCTTTACAATGCAGCAGCGTCAACAGCAGTGCAGTTTCAGTCAAGCTACCAGAAATGCAGTTCAAGCTATTTGTAAACATGCCATTATCATCTTGCAAGTTCAAATACAATAAAAGAAATAAATTAATTCTTTGTGATTTGTCATTCTTTGTGATTTGCATCTAGTGATTTTTTCATTATGTTTTACTATATATTTTATATTTAACAGACACTGTAAAGCAGGCCTGCCCAACCGTTTTAGTGTTGCGGGCCACTTTTACATGGGGAAATTTATTGCGGGCCACAAACGTTTTTGTGACGTGACAGTAAGCTATTGTGACGTAACAAAACCCTTGATTTTGCTAAGTTTTATGCGATAACACGAGGTGACAATGAGTCCTATAATTGCGCGCAGTGTTGCCAGCTTGTATGGATGTAAACCAAATCTAAAAAATTGACATATTTTCGAAGCGTTTGTTATATAAGTTTTTGGGTGGTAGGCCCATAACAGAAATAACAGGTATGATTTTGGTGCGTTTTGGTGGCAAATATACTTGAACTTATAAAAAATACTAAAAAATAAAGTCTGCTTACGAATTTATTACATCGCGGGCCACTTAAAACAACCTCGGGGTCGCATGCGGCTCGCGGGTTGGGCAGCCTTGTTGTAAAGTTTCCTTTTATAATGGGGTTAATCTTTTTCATCTGTCCGTCATTTGATATTTTTTCAACTTGTTTTTTTTATTTTATTCTATAATCATTTGCATTGTCAAACAAACGTACATTAATTTCAGTGTTTGTTCTCTCCACACCTGTGAAATTAAATATCTCATCATGATAACTATGTATACATAGGCATGCACTCATTTGTAAATATCATGTGTCTTTGTTTTTTGTCACCTTGTCTTTTCTTTTAACATGACTACTAGTTATATTACTGAAAGTTGTGTTGCAGGGTTGGTAGACTAGATGACCTCATGGTCTTTCACCAATCCTTTGTGACAAAGGAAACAGTAAATGTTCGTTGCTTGTGTAGAACTTTGCTTTTAAATTATGCTATAGCTTCTACATTAGCCCATATTCTGCGCAATACTGTATGATCTATTGACTGTGTGAACCATTATTTTGCCGCACACAGCAACACACTTACTTACTTACTTACTGTGAACAACTCCAGAAATAAATCGCAATTTTAAACCCAGAAAGTTGTAAAAAGTAGTTCCCCTGTCTTGAATGGCATTTTGACTCGTTTTTTGTAATCTAATGGATTTCTGAGTGTGAATGGCTTTATTTGACCACTTTGGCTTTTCTTTGAACCGTTTTTCATCTAAAAGCGTTTCAGAGGTACATTTGGCCATTTCTTTAACTAAGTGTATACATGTTGGATTTGTCCTCATGTTTATGGATATGAAACTCGAACCGGCGTGAGCTAATTCAAAAAAAATTATATTAGATCCCATCTCTTGTTACTGAAAGCTTGCATGGTGAATCACGAATGATGTCATTATTAATTTTTCAATAGAGGGAAAATCTGAAAGGACACATGAAAAAGGGTGAAACAAGCTGATAAATTATGAAAATGCAAGAAAAGTGCAAAATATGAATGAAAATGCGCGATCCATGCAAACAATCAGCCAATTTTTTTCAAATTTTGGTTGAAAGGAAAGATTTGCTAACCTGTCATCTCACCACCGTAAACGATGTGGCTTTCCGAAATGGTTCATGGATCTCAGTAGCCAGACACGCACACATGACCATGAGTTAATTTTAAGAGTATACATTCAAATAGAACTTTTGATTTTTAGTGATTGGCAAAACAAATTGTTGATATTCAATCCAATCATTTGTTCGTCGTGGTTTTCGTTTATAAGGGATTGGTATTTGCGTGCAAGAATCTATCCTGCTACCGCTTCGACAAAAAGAAAAACAGATTTCACCACTGGTTTCGAAAGAAGTTTCATATCAGAAACCTCATGCTTTTCAATTCGTTTTAATGTAGAAGTATACGCACAGTTTCTTGTTTTTTTTTATTATTTGCCGCTTACGTTTTTCGAAAGATCATTCGTAGACAAAGTTTTCAAGGAAGCTGACAAGTTCTTTACCAGTCCGATAGAAGATAAACAGCGCTACAGACGAAAACCTGGAAAGAATTTCGGCTACATTGGAAAAGGAGTAGAGAGGTTGGTTACTTTTAATTGGTTTTGCCATTCTTCTTATTATTTTTTGGCTCCCTGTGAACGGTTTTAATGCAAACAATTCCCGATCTCTAATTATGTGCCTTAACTTGTAAAAGGTATTCACATTTATGCTAACTATAGAGTTTGGCGAAAATCTAGATCAAGATAGAATATTCATACTCGTCATAGAGATGAGGAAGTTCTAGATCAAGACATAGGCGTCAGGACTTTTTCCAGGGAGGGGCCACTAGTGGATTTTTCCAAAATTTTTTCTAGGTGGGGCCAAAAGTGGTCAAATATGTTTTTTCCCACTCGAAATTAAGAAAACAACCTTTTTTTGCTTTTTTTTCAAAATCCAGGGGTCTAGGCTTTCTTCAAAATCCATGGGTCTAGGCTCCCCTACCCCCCTTCCTACGCCCATGGATCAAGATAGAATATATTCAAACTTTACAAGGACCTGCATGAAAACTCAGCTATGACAAAGGGCTGAACTAAAGACCGGCATACCAGATTTGGACAAATAGATCATTCTAGTTGTGAATATAGACGAATCAGAGCGACATACAAGTAATTTTAATTCTAATCTAATTTGTGAAAAGCTTCTGCGCTCCAATTTCACTTCTAGTATAATTTCTGGTTTTACTGAAGATGTTACTTTGTCCAAAAGTCTTATTCAAGTAGCGACACAAGAATGCATCTCACGTAAAGAAAGCACAAGAACAAGTGCGAGTGCCATGTGACATAGCACAAGTCACAATCACATCATTTAACCAGCCACACAGTATGTGCTACCAATGTTTGACAGTAACATCGGCTCCATTGGAACGAGTTTTAAGCCACCCAGGAGAATTATACAGCGCGAAACGCGCCAATCCAGGCGAACGAATTTTTGCCATTCTTATAATTATGCGAATGAGTTCCAATTTGTTGTGAAGTGAGCTTACACTCAACTTGTTTTGATTAAATGTAATTCTAATTCTGAGTTTAGTTTAATTTTCTAGTTTTTGCGTGATTCTAGGTAAATCTAAGCTAATTTCGAAAAACTGAGTAGCTCTAATTTTAATTCTACTCTAATTTGGAAAATCAGAAACAATTCTAGTTATCCAAGTCTGCAGCATACGTCTGTTCACACAAAAATATTCACGTGTAAAGGCGATCGTTATTTAAGAGGAAATAAAAAACGTATTTGAAAAACAGGCAGAACATTTGCATTGTGTGCGTACCTTAAATACGTTTCATCCATTGGATGTCGCTCTGCAGCGGAACAGATAGTAATGTTTTGATGACAAACAGTTTTTTGGCGATATATCCGAAGTTTTAATCAGACTGCTTACGCACAGTTATTTTTATCCAGTGTTCAAGGGAGCTGTGTGACAGAGATTTGTTTCCAATCTATGTTCATGAAATCCTGTACGTATAAATTAAGTTGTTCGCATAAAGTCGACGTACCTCAGTCGATCCGTTTCTGCCGTTACTAATTGGTTTGTTTTGTTGCCGTTGTGCAATATGTTGGCTATTTTGTCACTGCAAAAGAAAACAAAAATACTGAAGGCAGAGTTGTTTATTCAGAGTCAAAAGTCTCAGTCGCTTGAATAGGCATTCAAATATGAAAGTTGTTTTACCAGCTCTGATCGAAAATCACCGGTGGGAGACTTCAAAGAATCGTTCAACCTAAATGCGGGAACATTCGATCTGAGCCCAGAGGAATGGCCAAATGACCTTGCTTCCAATTTCTCGTCGGTTATGCAGGAGTTCGTGACTCAAGCTAGCAATATTTGTATGAGGATATTGACAGCATTGAGCCTTGCTATGGATTTAAAGGTAAGAACGACTTTGCCAGCACATGCGGCTATTCTCAAACGAAACAAAATAAGAGGCAAAACACATTTTTTAACAGTTATTCAGTTTTCTCAAGGCGGCGCTAAGCAATGAAACATTCTTCCAAAACTTACCGCTAATGGGAAAAATTGGCTTGGAACATTTGTAAGATGTTCCCCAAAACATTCGGGAAAGTTCTTCGAACCTTTTGCCTGAGCCAGTTAGTATGTTTACCGAATGTTGCTAAAAGCGACCAGGAGTTAGGAAATGGTCATGAATTTGAAATTTTGATTTAAATTTATTTTTCAAATGTGTTAGTTGGCATAGCATGTATTAGAATATTGATTACTGACCAATAGTCGCACTGAATGGAGATATTGTTCACTGCAAGACAAGTTAAAGTTTTGCCTAAATGTGTTTTCAGAAGGAAGCTATGTGATTTGTTCAGAATTACACTACAGATGATAACAGGTGTCTATGTGGTACACATTAGACTAATTTGGAATTATAAACAAAAATTGTAACTGTATTAGTCAACTCATATCATACGTTGACAATAATGTGTTGTTGAATCACTGGAAAACATGGCTTGCAGCACCCTATTTAGAGTAAAGACAATCATGTAACTATAGAGGAAATTCTTCTTTCTCCGTTTTACACTAGTGATTCTCAATGTGGTGCAGGTGGATCACCGGTGTTCCACAGAGAGCTCGCTCCATAAACCCTTGATTATTTTATTTTAGATTGAACATGTCCTTGAGCTCACTGACCTGTGTGCAATACAGTTTCGACTAGTTCATGAGGTTTCAGCATAGCAAAGTGGTCTATGGCAGTGTTTCCCAAACTGTGTGCCGCGACACACTGGTGTGCCGCTGAAGAGGCTGAAGTGTGACGCGAAAGTTTCATGTTTTGACAAAACCTTATGCTGCAAATCTTTTTGGTCCGCGCTGCATTGCTTTGGGTTTTCACTTTTCATCTTAACTTAGGCTAGTGGATGTTGTTTGGAATGTAAACTTGTAGAGTGTTTTAAATAAGTAGCTCTCGTTGCAAGGTTTGTGAAAAGTAGGTTTTCGATTTCATAAAGTATGTGTGCCGCAGCCAAATTCAGAATTTATTAGTGTGCCGTCACATAAAAAATTTTGAAAAGCGCTGGTCTATGGGATAGTCTAACTTTTTCAAAATATGGTGTACGGGCCAAAAAAGGTTGAGAACCACTGTTTGCAGTAACACCATGTGATTTCTTGTAATATCACGCGGTAATATAAATGTAACCCATTTTTTCCAAACGTTTGGCCAGAACTACTCAAATTTTACACAGATATTAATTATTGAACTTTTCGAAATAGAGACTTGAAGCAGCATCTTGCGTAAGGAGAACGAAAAATATGAAGTCAAAAGCTTTGTTGTGATTGGAAAGCAACGGTGATTCGAAGCGTATTGGTTTCGTCAAAACGTGCGTGTCCAGAAAAAGGTTTTTAATTACTTATAAGTTTGGAAAAGAGTGAAACTCGGAAGTTCCACAAAGTTATGCGCTAAACCAGGAGTTCCCAACATTTATCTGACCATGTACCCCTTCAGCATTTCGACAAATGAGCATGTACCCGGTACCCCTAAAATTTCATATGACAAAATATTTTATCATGACTGATCATAGATATATTTAACAATAACCATAAAATAATTTCTGAAAATAATATTCACTGATATACGTATAAATATTTGTAAATAAAGAATGTACAAACATCTTTTCCCTTCTATTGCTAACCTTAAATGTACTCCTTCAGATTGGCAAATGTACCCCACGTTGGGAATCCCTGCCCTAAACAATACATGTTAAGGATTCAAACGAAATCATGTCGACGTTTAGAAAATATATGTTTTTATTTTCAGTAAAATTTATTTAATGAAGTCATCGCAAAGCGTGTATTCTGTGCGTGTGCACGAAAAGAAGTCATGGTAACGTGTCAGCTATTGAAGTAAAATACAAACTGGCAGAATATGTACGGTGTCATAGCGTACAGCCAGCTCGAACGTCCATTCGATTGATTTTGATGACATAAAAAGCAGTCATTGTTTGAAACGTCAAACAAGATTTCAATAATGTCATTTGATTTTGAGTTGTTATTTTTGAGACAATGGCTTTGTTTTGCTGGGATTAGGTGTTTTAAGTTTGAGTGAAAGGAGCTTTGTTGGCAAGCGTCGAGCTCTCTTATGCAACGTCTTTTTACGAACCAGTCAAGTATCAGTGTTGTATTTAACTGTACCTATTGTGCGGTCGCTGCTGTACGTTCATCCACCGAGGTCAAGGGCGTACGCAAGGGGGGTGGTTGGGGTTAAAAACCCCTCCTTGAGCTTGATATGTTACAAAAACTGTATTACTTTGCAACGGAGATTAATCGTTTTCGCATACTTTTTGCTTGTTTATTTGTCAACTTAATGCAAATACGGTACCACGGAATAAATTTGCATGCAAATTTCAAGGAACATTGCAAATGGTCCAAAAAGTAGTAGGTTTTGGTGGGAATCTGGGTTATCGTCTGCGTCCAGAATCCACCTCACCACTTTTTGCAGACCATTCGTCCACTACGCATGTTTAAGATTGTGTTCCACGATAGCTCATTTTATCCGAAAAAATTCTTTATTTTGTCTGATGAGACTGATCATCGCATGCACTGACCCCTTTGGCTACATTGCCAATTTATGTAGCATGATAGAACTGTTGCACGAGCTCACAAACAGCAGTTTTTAACATAGAAGCATTGAGACATTCGATAATGTCTCAGCAGGGAAAAAAGAACTAAAAGTTTTCTGGACTTCTATACACAACAAAAAATTGAGAGTTTTGTTGCGTACTTTATGCGCATTCGCAATTATTGTGTAGTTTAGCAAGATTCGATCTTGCAAACCGGAGTGTGCACCAGCCAGTCCAGCCACACACTTCTATGCTCGACTGCTCACATTCGACCAGACATTAGCGCAGCTTCATTTTGTCGTTGTAAAATGGCTCTGGCGCAGTGATGACTGACGAGTGTGTTGTACTTCCCTGTTTTAACACGCAGCCTGATATGTTTACAGTTATGAACTGCTGTGTCGTAGCGTTGAGTTTATTTTCCTCCTATGTTCTAACTTGGAGCACTGATATTCAGTGCAATGGCACATAAAATAAGGGGAGGGCATGTAGCAGAATATGCCTATTATGTCAACAAACTTCGCGAAAACGTTGGTTTGGAAACACGAATATGATGTTATATTGTGACGTCACAAACAGCGCACACCAAATACAAATGACCACCATATGCTACTGAACGAAAAGCCCCATGAAAATTTTCTGCGTACGCCACTGACCGAGGTAGTCCTAATTCCGATAAATCACTTTGTATTTAATATTTGGTCTTATCGTTACAACTACTTTTATGAAGGATGAACATTTTTTCGACAAGTGTCATTCATTGAGACATACTTCGGATACCTACACTAGTGCTAGGGCATTGTATTACCCTCCACTCACCACTCCGCTCGCTGAAAACCAAACAAGGCTGGGCGCTCATGCTGATTTCAGCACCATCACACTGCTCTATTAAGACAACGTGGGAGGCTTGGAGGTAAATAGCAAGTCAAAAATCTTCAATCTGTGGTTACATTTTGAATTCACTCCAGCACTAAGTTTTGAAGTAAACAAGAATGCAATTCGATATCTATGAGCTGCCGAACATATGTCAACATTTACAAGTTGTTTATTATCAGCGCTGTTTCATATGCGACGTGGTTTTTCCAACAAACAGCGTGAATCAAGCCAACAGCAAGTATTACCAGCATGATACATGCTTGTTTATGCTGCTTATACCGTAACTGCTTGTGGGTTTTGATGAAGTTTTTCTCTATGATTGCGAAGAATGTTTTGTAATGTTGTGGTGCTCTTTCTAGCATTACGGTGGGTTGGGTATCAAATAAATCAGTCTAATATCCAAAACAGACTGTCTAGCAGTAATTCCTATGCGATCTCACAGTTGCGTGTTGCGTCATTATCAGCCCGTGTCTGCCGGCTATATTATTTCCACTTACAGAGTTGTATCTGCACTGACACAAGGATTAAAAATGAAAAAGGTTAGTTTTTTGTAAAAACAAGGTCCTCTGATTTTTCCTTTTACAGTATATTTTAGATATTCATGGTGAGAAAATATACAATGCGCTAAAGCAGATGTAACTTTTTGCATATTTATACTATGCGCCAATGCAAATACCAACTCAATTCCTTAATAAGTCTACTATAGTTTTGAAACAGTCAAGACCACTAAAACAATCTCGGTAAACTAAACTTAACTTCTTTTTTGGAAATATACTGGCAAGTGGGTGCTCACACTTTTTCAGCATGCGAGCTACTTATAACTGAACAAGCTAAAATGATCTACCTACTACAAAAATGCAAAACATATTGAGAATTCTTTTTACAATGCATGTTGATGTACCTTGCATACCCACATGAGCCCATACTGCACAACATAATTAACTATGTCCATTTTTGTCGTTGCCTGACTCTACTCTGATTACTTGCACTGAATGGAATCAGCCAGTGTCTTAATATCATGCGATCTACCAACAGTTTACATTTGAGATCGACTGGTACAGTAGATCGCGATCGACGTATTGAGCGCTCCTGCACTAGCACGATGAGGTTTCCGATCATGAAAAATTTTATGTCAAAAATATAACATTTCAACACACTGTGAATCTTTTCATACAAACTCATGGGGAGGCAGAGCGCCGTACCTTCCTGCCGATTCATGCGTTGTACCTATTTCAGGGACGATGTTTAGTCTTGTATAAATGTTTTGTCGAAATTAGCGCCTGATGAGCGATTTTAAAAGTGAAATCTTTTGCCACTAATACTTGGAAGCTCTACTTGTTTCTTGAGCACAGTATCAATCTGTGTCTTCCTTTCTATTAACTGCGGCGATTCTTGTCTACCCATATCTTCAACTTAAGCATTGTCTGTGCACACTGCACAAGTAACAAAAATCAGCACGCACTGATGTTATTTAATGGAAATCGATTTCGCCATACGGCATCTTCAGTCCAAGTAAATTAAAAGTAAAAACGAGTGGAAGTACGCAAAGCAGTGATTAT
>JGI24159J19872_10008963_pt1 | contig 13110 bp, 8 predicted proteins | sample Ectturendosymbi4_FD_19872 | JGI IMG/M metagenome (IMG submission 19872) | reverse complement strand
CATTTGCGTAGTAGCCAACGTCACTCTTTGTGAATTAATCATTTTCAATAAACCGTGAATATCAATTAGGATTCCTCACCTATTTCATTTCAGTTGTATCATATTTCACACGAAACAAAACTTGTGCGTAGAATCAGAAATATGCATGACGTTTGCGATGGCTTAAAAGATTTTTGTTTAGTAGTGTCGAAATATTTCTTGCACACTTAGTATGTGCTTTGTTTAATATAAATCACAAACAATTCAAGTAAGTCTCACCCGGTGGTCTTCAACCTTTTTTGTAAAATCGCTCCCTACAGGAACTTCCTCAAAAATCGGCCTCCTTCCTATGATTTTTGCGTTGTCTGAAAATAGTATTTTATTTTGAAAATAATTCAGTGCTAATGAAATATAAACGGGCAACCTAATTAACAAAAAACAAACCGCTACCAAATGGATTTGTAGTAGAAATGATATTCATTTACCTACTGCGAACCTGGTGATGATGTTTATTTGCAAGCTTTTCAAGGCAGGTTGCAAGTTGGTCCGTTTGAGTTGTATGGCGTTTCCCCGATCTTTTTCATGTCAAGATGATTGCGGTATTTACTACGGTTGAATCACATTCACCTATACTAATTAGCTGGCAAAAAGCTGTTTCACTCAGTAACTTTCTGCGTAATCTAACTTTCGGCGTGATTTCCATCAGTAGCGCAGCCAGAATGAGGCCGAAGAGGCCATCGCCCCACAGAAACAACGCCATATCCTGTTGTGACGGACCAGAATTTGAGCAGCGACATCGACGTGATTTTTGTACAAAATGGCTAAACGCTGAACTCTTGACGACGTCAGTGATTGGCCCATCCCGAACAAAGTCCTGGCTGCGCCACTGATTTCCACAACAGATAGACTTCATAGCAAACTTTAAACAGCACGTGCGAAAAGGAGTTTTTGGACTCCTTAACCAAGATAGGGTGTTTGGACTTAACTTGCCGGTCTAAGTTATTCCTTTCCTACCCTACTGTTCTGTTACACTCTGTCATAAGTCAGGTGAACACAGAACAAGTATATCCAAAGAACAGCAAAACACTCAAAGTTACTGAAAAGCACGACAAGAACATTTTAATACTTACCGCCACCTGTTATAGTCCGGTGGCAGGGACCGACAAGCGTGCAATACCGTCCGTACAGTTTTCTTGCTGTTGCTAACTCTCCGAAGTGTGCTATTTAGAACCTGAATAATGCCACTCTGTCATCCTTGGGCAATCCTCCTAATATACAAATTAAGACCGGCATTATGAAAAATCCTTTCGTCAATATCTCAGTCACTATGCACGGTGTTAAAGTAATTTTGGGGTATCTGTCCCCATGTTTTGAAGGATAAAGAATACGACCGAGCCGTTTCAGTAAAAATTACGCCTTTATTTTTTGCTGAACAGGCATATTGAGACCGTTATTACGGAAAATCATGTTTTCGTCCATACCTCTCAATTACTGCACACTGTGTTAAAATCGTTGCCTCTATGCGTGTTTGATGAGTGAATAATCAGATTAAACCATTGAAGTAATGATAACATTAATGTTTTTTTCAACAATATCGCAGTAAGGAACGCCGTTTGATAAAATCAGCAACGGCGGTCTGGCAAATACGACTCTGTAAATGACTTCGCAAAAGGGAATTCCCAAATCCGTGTATTAATTTTTGAGGAAAATGTTGATGCAGTAAAGCTGTTCTCAATAAATATAAGCATTCTTATCACTGAAAGTGAGAATGAGTTGATCGAGTGTGATTTAGAAGTAAATGTTAACAAGGCGCAAGGGCTTCTGCATAGATATAAGCTTGATTGAATAGGCCTTCAGTCGAAAATAAATATTTCGGTATTTCTCATTTTTAAAGCATAAAAAATATTTACCTGGAAAAGAATCGATTTTAGTCCCCTCCCGATCCACTTATTATAGCTTGTAGGCTATTGACACATTTATATAACTGCAAAACATTTTCAGCAGAGAATAAATTTGTAAACATACCACGTACAGTAACATAAAGATAGATTGCAAAAAAAATGTCCTCAATTGTATAACAGCCGAAAGGTTGGTGGTGGTGGATCTCAGCTCGCAGGTTCACTGCTTGTTTTTTTTTGGAGTATGACATCTGGACGGAGACAACCTTAATGCGTTACTGACATGACCCAAACGAAATCATAAGCAGAAGCCTGAAACCATGAAACGATGGGCATAGAGTATGGACACCTGCAGCAGGTTTGTTCAAGATACCGCGAACATGTCGGAGCACAGTGGAGAGAGGGAGGTAACGAGTCGTGAAAAAGAGAAGCCATCGCCTCACTTCGAACGCCAAGGATAGCGACAAAATACGAGACAAACTTCTGACTTGCATCGCTGCCCTGGATCCATGAGTTATCCCGCTGATTTGGTCAATGTTGTTACCAGGCCCGTAACCAGCTTGGGACACAAGGGGGGGCGAAAAGTTTTCTGACAGGGGCCCACATTTTTTAAATTATGTCCAATAGTTTTAAACTATGTGCAACACATTTTTCCCAGGGGTGATCTCACCCCCCTGCGCCCCCTCTAGTTACGGGCCTGGTTTTTAATGGTCGGAGTGCACCTGAAACGGTGAACGCACGTAACGCATGGAATATTGAGAATGAACAACTTGTTTCATTCGAAAACAGATGGCCTGACGGATTTAGTGCTTTTTCCTCCAAGACGACGTCAACCAAGTTTCGTCAAAAACAAACGGTATTGACCATCGCAGGTAGCAAACTTTAGGAACAATAATGTGCATGACACGAATCTCATCTACTCGCGAGTGCTGGGGTTGCAACATGATGAAAAGGGTGGCAGGCCAGGACACTCCTCAGACGATTGCGCCTCATTTGAATATTACAATGTGGCTAGAGGTCCTTTTTTGAAGTTTATTGTTGGTGCACCACGCCTTCCGGTTGGAGTGCGAGAAGTTGATGGAATTGACAGCTTCTTCCCATCGCTCCTGCTTCTTATCGTCGAACTTTAAAAAGTAGGGACGAGGGGGCTCTGTCAGAGTTAGTCCCCCCTGGGGCTCGGAGGAAGGAGCGATGAACGGTCTCGCACACTTTGCCCCAACATGACACATAGTTCTTGCGACGGCTAAGAAGGATATCTTGTTCAGCCACAAACAACAGACTCTCACAAAGTTCTTCGTATGCCTTCTCGATGTTTGAGGTGTCCGGAGGTGACAATCTCTCAACGGATTTTCCTGTAAGAAGGCAAATACGCTGCCAGTCAGCCTTGCGAAAGTTCCAACGCTTCATCGGATCGCTGTAGGCAGATCTTTAAAAAACTTTTCAGCTCTAGTGGTGTCACGTAATACACTGTTGGCTAGTTTCCCGATGCAATTGGTAAAAATTTTCTGCTCTATTCGTTGGAATGCTTCTTGTGTGTGTGCTTTCGTGCAGCGGTTAAGATTTTTTAAACCTTTAAAAAATACTAAATTCACCTCACGTTGCTAATTTTTCTAATCTCTGTTTGTAGCTTTTTATCCGTTTATTTTAGACAAACCAAATGAAAACCACCGTTTCGAATTGAAAACAAATAAAGGCAAAGCATTGTCTGACACTCACTGTAAAACAGCGATTAAACAAACCAGAAGTTTCAAATTTTTTACACATTTGTGGAAAAACTTCTTCCAATTCGATATTCATTCAGCGACAAAAATTCTGAATTTTGCCTGGAAAAATTCAGGATTCTTTTGCTTGGACATAGTTTGTTTGGAATCTTCTAAAGACAAATATTTTTTATGACAACCTAAACTTATTGATTCTTCGTGCAAGATGTAAGCCTGAAAAGATTGTTTGGTAAAACAGGTCATCTGTGCGAGCGTTTAATGTACAGTAATTGCTAAAGTCTTTTTTTAGAACAGCAAACCTCTGCTGCTCACTTGGAATTGATGAGACTCAATGCCCGAGTATACAGCACGTCGTCTTTATCTGTGCAGGTCAAAGCTCATTCACGGTTAAACTAACGATGAAGGCCGAAAACCCGTCCCAAATATTCTTCTTGGAAGACAAATCTTCGTCGCCGTACAAAGACCTGCGAAGAACTGTGAATAACGATATTCCGCTCAAGTTTTCAAGTCCACCCACTTCTGTTGCCGACGCAACGTTTTGTTTAGACGATCAGGAAAATATGATCGCGGTGTAAGTTGCACGAGTCGAGTCGAATAGAGAAAATTGGTTAAAACCAGCGTTGTGCTATAGAAATGAGCTACTGGGTAATTCTTTGCACCTAAACCTGAAAAAACTACAGAAACAGTTCCATGGTCACGTGTCTTAAACACCGAACAAAACTTAACGGTAAAAAGAGGGTACGAAACGTTCACTATATCGGTAAAATAATCTATTAACTGCATTGTGCAAGGTAAAGGAAGCTAATAAGAATTATCCTTTCTTTAGATTGAAAATTGTAACAGTCGGAATATTTATGGAGTCAGAATTTCTCGACAAATACAACGCGACAGCTGGAGACCCAAGCCTTTTTATCAGTGCCCCCAGGCCAGGTAATTGATCAATTCACGCTTCATCGCTTTCTGCTGCAGTCGTTGATTTCACAAACGATGATGCGTTGCTGGGCGTGCGACAGCCCTTACATATTGTCATTCAAACCAATGCAAACATTAACTTGAGACCGTTGCATTTCAAAACTGCTCAATTGCAAAGATTTGTCGGCATGTCTGCTTTTTCGTGTTGCGTAAATAAGTTTTATAAAAACATGTGCCTTGGAACCGTAGGCTACTTGATAACTGCAACTGTGGCATTTTGTCAACAAGAAAATATTTCATATTTTTTCAAGCATGCCAATCGTTCGAAGTTAAATCGTCTCCTGGGAGCGCCGCCATAAACTTGGACATAATCCACCAGCCATGCTGCGCTGGAATCAGGTACAGAGTGAACGTAACAGGAGNTGGTTTCTCAAGGTCAAAACTGTCCGCGCCTTTTGCAAGGAGATATTTGATCGAGGGCCTTGCTTCGGAAACTCGGTATGACATCACAGTCCAGTCAAACGACATTTGTGCGGATCGTAGCACAATCGCAGTTACAACAGGTATGAGTATACGGTGTGAATCTACTCGGCATTTATTGCTCGTGTTTACGTGAATTTTTTGTTAGTTCGTATCGAAACGCAAATGTTGCTTATGGTGATGTGCCGTCATTCTGCTGAAAGGGCAATACGAATCTTAATGATTTGAAAAAGAGAAAAATGTATTGCTTCTTGTAAGTCTTTTAATAAAGAGAAACAATACAAAAAAAATTGTCATGTTAAAAAGTATGGAATTGTTAGGGGGAAATGATAATAAAAGAAAGCACATTGGCATGAGAACTGATCAGTGTAAAGCAAGTAAACAAAGATCGTCGCTGTGTGACGTAGGATTGGTGAAAGACCTACATAGGTCAACTAGTCAACTAACCCAATTAAAAACTTATTAAGAAGTGGTAGACAAAAACTGTTGAAAACAAAATAAACAAACTATTGAAAAAAACAAACAAACAAGCGCAGAACACGGTGAGAAAAAACGATCAGATGAAAATAAGATGCTTATGTACACAAGAGAATGGAACTAGAGCACCACTGAAGAAAATCGGTGTTGTCAAAAAATATAAAACACTGTACGAACTTAGCAAAACTATTAAGTGTAGCATTTTCCGTAAAATCGGAAAGTTCACAAGAAAGCATAACAATTTTTAAAAATAACTTCAAACACAACTTCAATTGATCAAATTACTAAATCTCGTGGAGGCACCATTATGCTCCTTTTGAATATAATGTTTAGGTGAACACACTATTGTTTGTCTTGTTCATTTAAGAGATATTTCGTAAATTGCCTTTTGAAGGTGAATGGAGCACGCTTCTCTTGAACTGTAGTTTATAGTTACCCCCTAAACAGTTTTTGGTCTTAAAACAACTTAATGGAAGTTGGTATCAAAGAACACGTTTTTGGACCAACAAATGTAAAAAAAACATTTCCCTGAAGCTGAGTTAAAAAACAGGTTGTTGGAAATGGATAGTCTTGTACAGTGGGAAAGATGATGGCAGATGATTGAAATAGAATAGTCCTCAAAATGGCTTGAAAGTAGTTTGTTGTAGTAGGAGTGTATGAATTTATCTACTGAGAATGTATACAGTTTGGTATCGATAAAATTTTGCCTTAAAAGATTACACAGTCGCCTTTCTTTTCAACAATGATTTTCTGGAAAGTCACTCGCTTGATCATTTGTATAAGCATTTCACCGGAAAAATTTTATTGTTGTTTCCAGCAACTGCCTTTAATTTTGTTTCTAAATTGTGTGAGAATACATAACACTATGACAATGCTCAACGTATGCTTTTTGATGTCAACAGTGGTTTTACCCTGCACAATACTTCATAAAATTTTTAATTGTTAATCTGCATTTCCAAAACGGATTTCGCCAAATAAATGAACATGGACTTTTTTAACATGTGATCCTTTAGGATGACACAATTCTTTTTTCAGGTTCCATTTGCACCGCCCAGTGTTCTTCTGGGAAGTGTGTCCGGTCGTTTCGCAATAAAGAATTTGGATGTGCGTGCAAAAACAACTTCGAAAAAGACGCCAACACTCCCAATGTGTGCGTCCCTGAAAAACCGTGCACAAACAGAGGCAGACGCCTTTGCGATTTGTCAACTTCAACCTGCTTCAATCAGGACGACGGCACACACGAGTGCGACTGCCTCCCTGGTTATGAGCGTGTCAACGGCAAGCAATGCACAGGTACGAATATCAGGGTTCCCACGCGGTATTGAAAGTATTGAAAAAGCATTGAATTGTGAAATCGGTTTTCAACACCTTGAAAAAGTATTGAATTTGGCGATATTGTACATAAAGTATTGAAAAAGTATGGGAATTCTAAATTCAACCATTTGTTCAAACAAATTTTGTTCTTTACTGATGATGACAGTTCTGTAGGTGTTTCTGCTTTGTGTTCCACCAGTAAAATATTTGAAAAATGGAGCTAAATAATGGTATTAAAGTCTCTTAATTTAGTATGGAAAAGGTATTGAAAAAGTATGGAAATTGGTTTTCGAAAATGTGTGGGAACCCTGGAATATTTTGTAGCACGTCTCACCGCAACAAAAGCTGTCATCAGCAGATGATGGTTCTTTAATGACCTTAAAAAAAACAATGAAGCCACGCCTTCATTCAATGAGGACATGAACATTAACTTTCAAAACTACATCAATCAGTTGTGGAAGCGGAATGAACATAAAAAATTATTTAAACACAGTAAATTCTGAAAAATAGAGCTACACGGAAGAAGGCAATGTCGGGATCATAGCAATATCAATATGTTACGTCAATGGTTTCCAAAGTTGGAGTAAATTACCCCCAGGGGGTAATACGCGATTCTTCGAGGGGAAAAAGAAATGAGAACAATATAGACACAATTAAGTTTACTGGTTGCGTTCTTTTTACGACGCAAAATATTGAGGGTACAAAGACATAATCGCTGCCCTGATTTGGGTAACGGGTTGAACAAGTTTGAGAACCACTGTGTTTTGTGTCAGTGAAACACAAGTAAAAAGCAGCTAAAATATATGTAGCAAAATGAACAGGTAATCAATTCGTAGTGTTGGTTTTAGGTTCTGATATGCCAACGGCGTTACGTATTAAGCAGACTTAGGTTGTTAAAAACTGACCAAACGTTTTCGTTGTTTTTGCTCTTTTACGTGTTCACAAAAAACGTTTAGCTCAAAAGGTTGTTTATTTCAAATGTAACGATTCCAACTTATGCATTGATACAGCGATCGACCAATGTAGTTCAAATCCGTGCAAGAATGGAACTTGTACTTCGCTTGGATCCNACTTCAACTGCACCTGCGATCAGTTCTTTATGGGACGTACATGCGATAGATTCGATCCGTGTTTGAAAAAACCGTGTAAAAATAATGGGCAGTGCCAACCTGCAGGGAGTGCGTTTAATTGCATTTGTCCAGGGTATACAGGTAATCGTGTTTCCTTCGATTCAAAAATTCATGTTAATGATCATTAAATTAAATTTTCGCAATTAACGTTTTGAAGCAAAGAATCGAAAAGCACGTAAAAATGTGCTAACGTTGTACTTGACGCTGTAAGGAAAATGAATCATATACTTTTTATAGTCGAAAAGGTGCTTATGTGTGACCACTGCCAAATATATCAGAACACTAGTCACAAGGTTCACGAGCGTATTCTTGAAAACATTTTTGGAAGTATCTGTTGTGCTTGCAAAACGATTGATCTCCATCTTTGACTTCTTTCTGGAGTTCTTCATGGACTTGCAATGTACAAATTAGTGTCAGTGACTCGTCTGATTTATTTTACGACCCAAGAATGTTAATGCAGTAACTGTAAACTCCAGTGTACAAAAAACTTTTCGAAATGGCGGGGAATGTTCTCATTTACGCTTTTGTTTCCACGATATGATCTTTACAAACCTTTAATAACTGACACATTTGACTGGCAAGACATGTGAAAGCTTGCCGTGCGAATCACTTGCTTTGACGTGTAGCCAATGCTAAAACGAAGGTGTGCGTAGAAATTGCACAACGACTTATGAACAAATTTTCTGTACCCGGTATGAAAAATCAATGAAAACCCTCGAAACACCAATGAAATTGGGCATTATTGCGCCATAAAATAAAACACTCAGTTTTACGAACGGAAGGTTGACGAACCGTAAGTTGTTACGTGTTGGCGTGGCCGTAAACTCAAGCAAAGCATGGATTATCCTGGCATTGTCAACAAATATAAAACGTCAACAAATCTATTTTAAAATTCGAAGCCTTCCTGTATGAAAAAGCGCTTGAAGCTTTAATTTCCATGTCATATTAAACATATGAGATTTTGATAGGAATTTGGACCCCTCTAAAGATCCATCAGTTCGTTTTTTTGATCGAAAAACATAATTTTTTTTAGTATTGAAACACAACTGACTGCGTTACTTTAAGGTTTAGCAATTGGTTCAGTCTGTATCGACGTTGACTTTGCGGTTAAATCACTGTTTCAGAACGTTTCCCCTGATGTGAACGCAAAAAGCCTTTCGGATTTTAACTGACAAATTATCTCGTTAATGCTGCTTTATTTGTTTTTTTGCGATAGTGCGAAGGGAACAATCTTTTGCATGCTAGTCAAGGTTTTGGGAGACTATCATTCTGTTGTCAAGACACAAATGATCGCATATATTTTTACGTTCTCAGGCTAACTAAAAATCATGCTATAAGTCCATTCGGTTGTAAACATTTTATTAAACCGTATCGAGACGACGGGATTATTTTGATGCAATTTATTTGACCACAGGTCAAACGTGCGAAGTTGACGTAGATGAATGCGCCACCAGCGGTGCATGTGCTGCAAACGCGAGTTGTAACAACACTGCAGGATCGTTCACGTGCACGTGCAATGTCGGATTCAGGTCGGTACACTTCTTTACTCGCTTCGTTTTGGTGAAACTCCAGCTTCAAACCTACCTGCCTTTCATTTTTCCGATTTCAAGACGAAGAAGTTTCAAGTTCACTGCTAAATACGTCGTCACAGTGTTCGCAGTGCATTGCGTATTTGGGCTTAAGTACTGTTGTAGATACGCGTACGTTGCTCATCTTGGAGGCGAAACTCAACAGAACGTGCGTAAGATGCTCATTTTCAATAAAATTAATGTAGTTTTCTGTCTGCATTCTTTGTTATTACATTTGCATGGTCCCCTTGTAGATGCTGGCTTTTCAATACGACCGCGACACGATAAGCATAAAAGCCATGTGAGGTAAACGTTACATTGGTGAACATCTCTCCACAAAGCAGAGTCATGAACAGGAGCTAGAGAGGATAGCAAGGGTTCATGTAAGGAACAATCCACCTAGTGTTGTTCTTGGTGATTTCACACACGGCTCTTGTTGGTTCCAAGATAAACGTTCTCATATGCTCACAAAGTTAGCGGTTGTAAGTATGTGTCAATAAATTAGACAACACGTTACCCAATGAAAACCACGTAAAAATTGACAAATGCATATCTGAGCAAAACGTTATAACTTATCAGTTGGTGACGTGCATTACTTCATAAAGATTTAAATCGTAATTGTGCAGTGGAGACGGAAAAGTTCGGTGCTATGAGATTGTTTTGCTGCCTTACGGAGTTGAGGAGGGGGACACAATGCTTCCCATTCGAGACGACGTCGCATCCTTCCCTTACCAGTAAGTTGAAGTTTTCAGGCTCGTTGGTCAAATCTCTGTCAATTCTGCGGGTGCCTTCAATATGTTTTTTTTTATCAATATAACCATAGGTGCAAGCTCTTTTTTTCAGTCATTGAGCGAATGTTTTGCATTGACTAAAAAAATTAAGTCAATTTGGGCATGAAGCCTCTTTCAACTAAAAAATAGCCCAAAAAAAGAATGAAAACAAAAAAAATAAAGTGTAAACGAAAAAATGTCCGAAAGTTTTAAGCTATTATACNCAAATGACTGAATTGTCTCAACGAAAAGAAAAACCTAGGGTGAAAGAAAGCAGAGTTGTANGGCGGGCCGGGTTTGGGCTTAAGTTTATCAAAATTTTTCGGGATTTCGGGCTCAGACCNGGTTCGGGCTTCAAAATGAGGCCCGTTTACAACTCTGAAGAAATGAAAGATATTCGAAAGATGGGACGGCCAGTAGTTTGCTCTTGTGAAGGCAGTTGTTGGTTTTATTGTGCCTGAGAAACAGCGGAATTTGTAGTTCTACTTTTTTTCTGCAAAAAATGGAGAAAAAATATTCATTCTTTTGCCTACCAGAAAACCAGATTTTTGCAAATGAAAATATCGAGAATACTTCACCACCTCACTTTTCCTCTGATCATGATCATTTTTTCGATGATCCCATAGTTTGACTAAATTACTCCAAACCCTTGCCCTGAGGCATCTAACTTCATTTATCCAACCTATGTTATTGCTGAGCCACTTTACTGTCGAATGTTGGACACCACTGCGTTTATTTTCCTGGTTTTCATATGTTTCATATCACGCCTATGAGCTCAGACACCAAAGAATAAATGAGTGATAATAAACTTATCGGTTATGAATGTGCTTTGGGTTGTCATCACTGTACTTATTCAAAGCAACAACCTAGAACAGTACGAAAGCATTAAATGTTCATATCAACCACAGATTTTGCAACCGCATAATGTTTGCTGTTGCTAGAAGCCTATATTCAGTACAATTTGACAGTTTTATTGGCTATGTCATACTTTTTCTGTGGTGTTCTCAATCGACGTGTGCGATGTCATCCAAACGATTTTTGTAGCATGAGGCGATGTACAGGTGTTACAAACGAAGTAAATATTATTTTAACAAAGTAGTATCAAAAACTAGATAAAGCTCTCGTAGTAAATGCACCAAAACAGTTTGTCCAACCCTGAGACTTTGCAGGAGAGTTTTGGCCGGGCAAAGAACTTTGATACACGTGCACTTCCAGCATATTTGTGTTATTTAGTCTAGGTGTGCTCTGTTTCGTTTTTTTGTTTGCTTCCCTGGTTCTTTCGTTTTTTGTCTGCCCCTGATACGTTTTCGGATGTTCGTCTTTTTATGAGTTGATATTTTACTTGTTTGAAGGCTGGAGTATGGCATACCTTTCGGAAAAAAATCATTTTTCCATATTCGGGTGGTGTCGAATGGGCTTATTTACTTTGGAAGCGTTTTCTACCAAGTCAAATCCTTGTATCGTCCGTCCGGAACTGGGTTTGGTTCCGCCAAAAACCTTCCGCTGCTAGCTCCGTTTTGGGACGATTTTCATCCAAGTCAAAGCAACAATGGAAGAGTTTACTATCAGGTTAAGAGTAATTTATCTTGAAACAAATTGTTTTTGTGTTAAATATTCTGCACTGGTATAAGCTCAAGTAAAGCAAAAAGTTGCAAACGCCTACTTTTCTCAGGTGTATGATATGGTTAAAAGCCGTCTCGATTCAAAAGGTCAAGATTTGGTTTCCCAAGTGAAAAAACGTATTGGTGAAAAGTACAGTGGAACCAACTTTAACCCGATCTTTCTATACAAAGCCACCTGGAGTGAAGTTGTCATGTTCCCAGAAGATTATCCCACACATCGCAATTACGTAAGTTTTTATCTGATAATAAATGCGTTTCCGGATATATTTACGTCCAGCTGGTACAACCTCGACTTGTCTTCCAGCCCAGCACATTCCAAGCCGTCCTTGCAACTGATGGATGCGACACTTATCTCCTCTACATATACGAAGAAGATGCCATGCTGTGGAAGACGGGGATTCGAAGTGAAGACAACGGTCTGATTGGATACACCAATGGCGCTGAGCTGAATCATATTGAAATTCAGAACGACTATCGTCCCGACCAACGACGACAAAACTCAGGTTGAAAATGCGTTTTGTTAAGCTGATAATTGCGTTCGAACTTGCCAAATAAAGAAATACACATTTCTGTGAAGGTTAGTATTTGCGATATGAGGAGACTTCGCAAACATTACCGTGGAGAAGTGGAGTCACACTGCATTTTGTTCAAGAACACATGTTTTTTTGTTTTTGCGATTTTACGCTATATAACTTTTGGAAATTCTAAAATCGCCTAACCGATTTCTTGCAATTTGTGTTTCATGGCTGACAAAATTAATTACAACCGCAAGATACAGTTCATAACACAGTTGGTGTAACTGATTGTAACACATTTTTAGTAGAGATCGTAATTGAGAAAAAAAACTAATATAAAAAAATAAAAATATGTTACAATCAGTTTAGTTACAACTTGTAATTCATTTAACTCTTTTCGCGTTACTTAAAATCAAATGGTTGTGGTTGACAGCTTGACACCATGTTTTCGCACTCTCGCGTTACGTTAATACCGGCAATCAAATTAGGGCAACCAAATTTTTGACCTAAAAACTTAACATTTTGACTTATCAAAATCCTGCGTTTGCTTTTGATGTATTGTTGTATTGAGTAACGTCTTCAATCCCACACGCAAGTCGCTTGAATTGAAGCATGCATCGCAGTAACATGGAAAACGCAAATACATGAAGACGAGGATACATACATGGCGGTAGTAGAAAGTATACGCTTGATGGCGCAAATACATTTACTTTGATGAAACACA
>JGI24159J19872_10008962_pt1 | contig 13111 bp, 6 predicted proteins | sample Ectturendosymbi4_FD_19872 | JGI IMG/M metagenome (IMG submission 19872) | reverse complement strand
AACATTTGTTTCAAAGAGGCAATAAGCATAGTCCAGGGAGATGGAGAAAGAACCTAAAGTGTGATCGCAGGCTGAGCTAAATTTCTGCCAGTCTGCCTTGCCGAAGTTCCATTTCGGGACACCAAGGTCTTCCGGCGTGGTGCTCGCCTTTACTGCCTTTGAAACAACCGAGTGGTGGCTTCCCAAAAATTCGTTTGTAACCGTGGAACTGCAGAGGGAAGNGCATGAGCTAGAGACTAGTACCAAGTNTAACAGGCTCCATGCGTTACGTCCAGTGAATGAAAGATGGGTAGGCNTATTGGTATTTAATACAACTAAATCGTGTACGTCGAGAGCTTCAACCAAAGATCTGCCAATGCAGTTACTGTACACGCTGCCCCACATCCCGTGGTGGGCGTTAAAATCACCACAGATAATCACTTTGGCTACGTTGGACAAAAAATCAAGGGAGGCTCGGGTCAAGGGGTTGGAGGGGGGTTGCAAATGTTAAATTTGGAAAAACCGTGTACTGCAATGCCTAGAACTTCAAGATTGCTGCTGCGTGGAAAAGTGGCATCATTTTTTGAAAAATCTAAAGATGTCTTGAGGCAAACCATTAGGCCACCACCTTTTCCTTTGGAAGGAGGGCGGTCTTTGCGAAGTACATGATAATGGGGGATTGAAGGCTGGTATTTCGGTGTCAGATGTGACTCCTGGATGCAGAGGACATCAGGTAGGTTGTCAAGTGTAGATAGGTAGTTTTTGAATTCATACCATTTTTTAAATATAGAACGGGAATTCCACTGGAGAACTGTGAAACCCATCGTTAACTACAAAAGAGTTTTAACTGCTCGGCATCTACAGGTAGGCCTATGCGGCCACCAGCTGCCTCAGTGATAATCTGACATACGTCAATATTCTCATTTTTGTCTCTTGCCAGAATATTTTGCTTNATCACCTCTGCCAAGAAGGCGAGAAAGGTGACTGGGTTGTCAATCAAAAGACTGGAAAAGTCAATTTNTTCAATTACGATGGGTTCGTCCTGATCCAGTGGGGTGCCGGTAACGTGCGGACATGGAGTGGCACTTAAAAAAGGTTTAGCAAGAGTACGATCCACAGTCGAATTTGGAAGATGGGGGAAAGTGGACTGCGAAGCTAAATGCGGGGCAGGAGGATTTCTGGACGTTCTGAGCTCTTTACAGGCATCCGCATATGATAGATTAGCCACAGTTTTTAGTTTTTCAGTTTCTCTTTAGTATCTTAGGCATATTTTCTCATTCGTCGAGTGACTGCCACTGCAGTTGGGACATTTTGGGGCAGCAGCGCTGCACTCACTGTACTTATGTTCGCCGCTGCAGATTGAGCAGCGCAATTTATTTCGCCAATGGTTTGCCACGTGACCATAGCGATTACATTTGAAACGCATCAACGNCCTTGGAATATATTGTTTTACACGGAACAACATGTAACCANGTTTGACCTCACTAGTGAGGTNACCAGTAGTGAACTGCAGAAATATTGATTTGGACTCTGTCATCTCAGAGGAGTCTTTACTTTTGTATCGGAAACGTCTCACGGATTGAATCCCTTGTCCTGCAAGGCATGTCAAAATGTCATCCGTAGGGATATCCAGAGGCACGTTATAAATAATGCCTCGTGCACCTATAAGTTTACGTTGACCAGCTGTGACTTCGACCGCAACGACACCATCTGTCAGCTTCGTACAACTGAGAAGCGGTTTCATCTGCTGCACATTGCAACAATGTGCAATCAGATTTCCGTTACTCAATGGAGAACAAGCCTTGTACGAACCAATACACTTTTCATGACATTTATGGATATACACAGGGCTACAAGTTTTCAATGCTCTGCCTGACTTGCTTTCCAGAATCGCCATTAGCAATTCCACGGCTTTATTTTTGCTGCAACTTTCACCGGAGCCGGAAGCTGGATCATTTTTCTATTTTCTTTTTCTCAGTGCTGGGAACGAATGAGCAACCCTATAGTATTCCGACGTGTCTAGGGCATCGTCGTCCATGCCTGGGCGCGAAGCGCGCCTACGTTCTATATCTGAAGCAAGTTCGTGGAAAATAATGGAATATTTTCACCCAAAAAAGGAAACAACTCACGCCAAACAACAAGCGAAAAATGGAAACTAGAAAACAAAAAAACGCCGAGACAAGTCACACGACAATAAGCTCTTAAAGCTGACAAATTCTTTTCACCAACTTTGTCACATCTGCTGCAACAATCAACCTCTCCTCACGATTCACTCACTAACTCTTGCTGATCCTCATCCCCTCCTACTTCTCGTGTTATGCGCGACCCGCAGTATATGGTATAATATGGCGCATCGCACCAAGTTGCGTTCGATAAGCATACCACGTCTTGTCTAGGTAGCGGGCCAAAGCAACGTCCGCTACACAAGAAGAAACACGGTCAACTGTTTGTCATTTTTAAATATTAGGATTCATTAAAACTATTTGAAAATCTCAACATGACACAACTCTTCATATCATAATCAGTTCGTATCGTAAGTCTAACCCACTTAGGCTGAAATTCAAACCAATAGTTTATCGACAAAAACGTATCACCTGATATTAAATAGCACGTCAGTGAAAAAATTACTTTCTGAAACTTGTATTTTCTTTACGTGAGAAATTTATTTTCGAAAATGAATGCTTGACAAAGATTAGCTGAGAAGCAAATCCCTGGCTTTATTAGGCGAACTGACAAGAAAAAGTCTCGAAGACACTTACTGCACCGCAAGGTGTGATGTTGCAGTTGGGTATGATGAAGCTGAGAACTTCCAGGTCTTCTGGATTTGTATTACAACGAGATATGTCTTGTCCTAGAGTAGCGCATCGCACAGCAATCAAGTAAAAGTGAGTTGGTACTGGAACTCCTACCAGAAATTTTCCCATTCTGAAAAATACCACGGATGATTCTTGTAGCCTGCATGAACTTATTTAGGATTTCACAATTTAGCAGATATGCAATGTGATGCTTTTGCGATACACAAATGCTGGAAACGTTAGACTAGTCTACAAAAATACATTTCTTGCATGGACCTTGAAAATCGGGTTAGGGTAATTTTGTAGTGCTGAATCCAAACTTGCGCTCAAATAATTGTCCCTATCTCATCGAGCTTTTGCTCTACTTTCATGCCATAATTATCAAAAAATTATTCCTTATGAATATGGCGATATTTTGCATTTAATAAATTTGAATGGATAGCTTGCCAAATAACCTTTTAAGATCTATAGCTGCTATCCTGAAAGCACTTTGCGCTTCACATTTTGTTGTGTTATCTGAATTTTGCGCGCTGTGGAGTTTTTCATCAGACTGTGGAGTCCTGGAAACGAAATACAAACCCACTCTATCTTGTTGTGAAATTGTTAGTATAGGATACTGTATGTTGGACTGTGCAAACAACTTGATTGGACATCTATGTGGAAATTGATGTGGAAAAGTGTAATACCTTTGTTTTCATTTTTATACATTATTGCCCATTACTTTGCACTAAACTTTGTATGTGCCTGCAAAGAGAAGAAAGAATGAAATGACTCTGTTATTATATCCGTGGATATTTACTTCGGCACTTCCAAGTGCCAGGATCACCACTTTCACAAGAAGAGTGTTCCTTGCTGATTTTTAAGTATCACCGGCAGATCAGGACAAAAATTGGGCCCTTGTCTAGTGTACCCCAGTTGTGTGGAAATTTTACCCGCATGGCCTCAAGGCATGTTTGGTGTCCACATCGTTTGGAAAGAAATTAAAAGCCATTTAGATGAATGGTTTTCTATCTTGTCAATGCCAACGGACGCAACAAGAATAACAAACAGCATTTGTTTACCATTAGTTCGTTTATATGACCAAATCAGCACGTATTTCACTGATATTGGTGAATAACACACATTGCATTCGCATCTTCCTTCAGTACAAATTTTGTGGAAGCTGATGTATGGTACCAGACGCTGCAAATTTACTTGTTTTTGAGATTATCGATCCAGTCCACCTGAATTGCGTGATTTAAGTTGAGATCTAAATCTTCTAAAGCAGTTTGACAAATTGTGACCTTCCCAGTTGCAAGAGTAAAACTTTCTGAAACCAAACCAGGCAACGTGTCTCTTTCTATTGCAAGAGAGAGAGAGAATTGACGAAGTATTTTCAAACGGATGGTAACGTTGTTTGCCCCAGTGATGCTGAGCGACTTCATCTGCCTTTGGGTTACATCCATACCATTCGTGCGAGCGCGGTCTGCCTATTGACAGTTGGAAATTGAGCCTAAAGTGTTTTTTTATTCGTATTAGCAATGCCTATACACCTATTCCTTATTGAGCACTCGTTAAGCTTGATGTAAGGCTGTTGCAACATCAAAATCATTCTTGAAAATCGAACTACAGTGACCATGAATGGTTAATCTTGGTTGGTTTGAAAATGATCAGCTTCCTGTAAGGAGAACATAGGCTAATGATTAAACCAAGCATCCTGGTGGCAAGAATTTTATTAACGATCCGCTGGTTGATAAAACAAATGTTTCCCTTCTCTTTCACATCACATTAGACCTAACGAAAGCACTTCATCTGGACGAGGATCGCTTTGGCTATACAGTATATGTTCTACATTTTCAAACCTTAGCTACGAGAAGAAAAATCAGGGACATTCGACAAAACATAGATCAGAACATTGATCGAAGATCTACGTTTTCTAGCAAAGTGACTGCTGTTGAAGCTTGAGCATGCAGTTTGTTATTAAAGAAGTGAAAGACTTTTCAAACCACAGGAAAGGTGACTACTATCACGAGCTTGTAATAGATCTGCTGCTAACTTGTAAGAACTTAGAAGGAAAATATTTATCAAGGTACGCTAATTGCACAACCACAATCATTAATATCAGGAGAATTGTAGTCATGTCATCGAGGAACAGAGTGAGCGCTTTTAACAAGACAAAACAATGCTGGAGGAAAGACACCAAGGCCGTTTGAATTGCAGTATGACTGCCGATTCCTCTGAAGCTTTTTTGTGTTGTTGGTTATTTGATGTGAACAGATCTCATAAATAACTTTCCATCGTATCTTAATGCACCAGCGTTAATCATTCCATTCATGATATAGCTGCAATTATCAAAAAGATTGATATGTTTTATTTAAAAAGCTGATGGACTGTAACAGGAAAAGCAATAGCAGATTTGAACTAACCTTCCAAAAGCCAAACAAAATCTGCTGAGAAATCAATGCAGGAATAATGGTGCAGATCACTAAATGCATAAGAGAACAATAGATTTATCAGCAAAAATGTGCTTATGGTTAGAGGCATTTTGAAATATTTTTTCAGATCCTTGGAAGATGCAAAGTGCTCTTGAGCCTTTCTAAATCAAGAAAAAACAGAAAAATGTAAGCATATCTTACTTCTTTAGTGTTTCAGCGTTATCGGGTAACCCATCGTAGTTGTAGTCAAATGCTGGTCCTGCTGTAACTGAAATTCCTTTGTACTTACTCGACCACTGTCCAAGAACGCGCGACATATACTTCCAAACTAAAAGATGTTTGACATGATAAGAACACGTCTCGAAACCTGGCGTTACTTTTACAACAATATGAATTCTCACTTGTTTGAGTGTGCAAATGCATTGGAACAGAATTGCTGGTTAACGCTGCCTCGTGCTTCAGCCCTCCAGTTGACAACTCTGTTGAAATGGAAGCAAATGGGGGTTGATTTGGGTGTTTAATTAAAATTTACGAGTTTCGTATTTTGGTAGTTGATTTTCATTTATTTGCCTTTAAATATATAGCACAGGACTAAGTCTACGTTTCCTTTAGTGCTTATCACCAAATAATATCCGATAACAAATGTTCAAAAAAATGAAAATTTCACGAGACTGCGTTTTATCTGTAATAAACGTTCCACTCATAAAAAGGTATTTTCCACTCAGTCTAATAAATAGTTAATCCATAATATAAAATATTATCCACACAAGTTAATTTTCATTAAATCTAACAAATATTGCAACTGAAATAATAAAATGTTATTCAAAAAAATTTGATTGAAAACTGAAAGTAGGACGGTGGTTTTCCTGGATGATAACATACAGCAAAATGAGCTGCATTTGATGCAACACTCGGTTCACCACAAATATTTCTCATTTGAACTCTCTGCGTAGTAAAAATGAAATTTTCAAGAAGACGGACTGGCATTATTTTGTATGTTCGTAAACCCTTTCGCTACAAACATTTTCCAAATGCAAGGCAAAAAAGCTGCCTGTGCGAATGCAAATAAGCGAAGAAAACAGTGTGACAAAGCTCTGCCCAATTTTTCAGATTTTTGTTGACTTGTAAACGCACAAATGAACCTCCATGTGGAGACCCAGTCCCAAGAAACTCATACAATCTGCATTGCAAACTGGCAGGTTTCAATTGACTTTGTATGATTTCGTTACGCAGATGTCACTATGGAGCGATTCACAATTCAAAGCGAAAAGTAACATCGCTCGATTTCAGTAGAATTCCACAAATTGTAACGGAATCGATACGTAATTCGCCAAATTGAGAGTTTGATTCAATAATTCATGGTTAGTTCAGGGACTTGTAATCATTTTCCATAAAGATATGTTTTACTACTGCAAGCGTCACAAACTTGACATTCCTGTTCAACACCTTTTTAAAAATTCATTAAACATCTTTTCTTCTACAAAGCCTTTAAGATCATCGACGTTAATGGAAATTGTTACTTCAGATTCAAAAGTATTTCGCCCCATGTGATAGAAATTTCCAAACCTAAAAATCTCCTTGGTAGCTTTTGCTTTTGCTTTGGCTTCATTTATCTAACACTTCTTTGGCATTCGATCTTAAAACATTTCAAATTATCACTTACAATATTTTTCCCTTCAGAAAGATGCTTTGCACATAACATAATATCAAACAGAAAGTTTGTTAAGGATTTCAGACATTTTGAGACATCCTATCAACCAGTGTTTCCCAATCTTTTCTGTTCCAACGCCCCTTTTCACTCGCGGCACATTGTTATTGCCCCACAAGCCTCTTAAAGAAAACACAAGGTAGCATTTTTTAAAGAATTTTTTTTAAAGAAATTAGTACATACCATGGTCCCCAGTTTTGTGTGGTGGATGTGCTTGGCGTCTTCACAAAGCTTGGAAATATTGGAAGACATTTTAGTTAGGTATCAGTCATAGATCACTTCCCTTATGAATCTACAAGTGGTTTCTTTGCTTTGAGAGCATTAAGGCCACAGCCGAAGTTAACTCAATAATCATTAATTGAAGATAACTTAATGCTCGATTAGCGGTTTGGTGCTTGAGCATTTCCCCTCTTTGTTGTTTTGCCCCTTATCGCTCGCTTTATTTTTTTCTCCCCTTTGCCCTACAAAATCACCCTCAAGGGGCGATTCCGCCAGCTTTGAGAACCACTACTATAAACTATGCCGGGACAGGCTTAGCCGAATAAACTACAAGAAGAAACTGACTGACCTGTTGGATAAAGGAAAACGGAGGAAAGTTCTTGCTGATTTTCATAATAAGAGCAAAACGTCGTTGCGTTCGTCGGAATGTTACTATCACGCTCACTACAGTTGCCAAGAGGAACAAAATCTCGTATCTGAAAATAAAATACCAGATACCATTTGCTTTTTGAACCAACTGTGAACATTTAGTTTTTTCCTTTTGATTATTTATTACAAGAATAAAAGTCAAACTTCGCTCTTATACTCTGAAGTCAGGGATATGATGAATATGTGCGCAAAAATTCTAAAACAATGTCATCACTTTGAGAAAAATCTAAAGTGAATCTTGACAATGGATAAGGTAACTGAGTAGCCCAGTCATCAGCAGACGAACATCTTCACCCCCCAAAGGGTCTCCAGGAAAGGTGTGGCCATTGCGTTGGAGCTATAGGTTCTTCTGCATAGGAGCTGACAGACTGCATAAATATTTCCCGTCTGACTATCACTTCCTAGACTGAATGCCATGAATAGCTAAAACTCAGTCTGCCAATATTAGAAACTATTCATCCACTACGGTGTCCTTTCATACGTCACCACTCTGGGCCTGAGTTGACTTGGGCAAAATGATCACAGAAAGGATATCAATTTCCCCGAAACTGCAGAACTTCGGAAATGCGACTCCACCACTTGTTGCATTGTCCGCTATGTCCTGGCCTATCTGGTGAGTAACGTATCAGCCTGGCACCCCTTAAAGCACTATTGTGAATGTGGATTGCAGCGAAAGTTAAGCTATTGTGTAGCACAGCGGTTCCCAACCGAGGGTCCATGGACCCCCAGGAGACCATAGAAGGATTTTTGGGTCCATGGCCTTTATATGTATAAGATGAAAGCAAAATAGTGAAATTCCAAACAACGTGCCGTGGTGTTCCAACTTGCAAAACGCAAATAGAGTTGCCAGGTCCAGATGGGCCAAAAATGCCAAATCGCTTATCAAAATATGCCAAATAGCTGCAAACATGGTAAACAAGCGAAAACAGGTTGGTGGCTGTCGGTTTTAAAATGCGTCTATGAGCAATGACAGAAATGCAATGTTGCTGCGGAACAAAGTCTGGAATTGCTGTATTAAATCAACAAAGATATTTTTATCTCCAAAAGTACCATCTGCTCAAGTGTACTTATAAATGTTAGAAACAATAAAATTTCAGGTTGTAAAAACACACACTTGCACCATGCCGTAGTTTCTAACTACTTTAAAATTGGTACACAAGCATTTGATAGTTGATATATTAGATGCGTCACAATTCCACAAAATATCTATCGCAAAATGCAGTGGCAGAGAAACCACATAACTTTTATTAAACTTTCCAGGATCAGACGGACAACACACGCTTAATCGCTAGCCAAAATATATCAAATAGCTTCAATGAATATCAAGCAGGCTGAAAAGTATCTCAAAGGTTTAGCTCAAAGCAGACATGTTTCAAAAAATGCCAAACAACGTTTGTTTCAGTCAACACCGCAAAAAAGGCGAAACCATGCCAAACTACGACGTACCTGCCAAACATTTTCTCATGACAAACTACGCAAGGCCAGATGTTTGGAATTTAGCATAAAAAATGTAAACCTGGCAATCCTGCTGGAATGCAAGCAAGAGGGCCACACAAGATCTCGCCTGTATGAACGAACATGCTCGTGCACTTTAAGGTATGCAAATTGTCATTCAATCAAATTCAGTGGGAAGTTTGATGCTGTTTGTTTTTAAGTAGCTTATCTATACGAGGATAAGTTTCTGACTGAACGCATCATCCTGTAGCCCAAAATTGATTGATTGGTTTATTGTTTCATATGACTTAGCTGTTGCAACCTCTTCATTGGGGTTGCGCTGAATGCGCGGTTCACCACGAACGGAATGTACGCGAAGAACAACACCATATATACGTGGCGCGAACAAGCAATAACAGAGTGATCCCGGTGGAGTGACCTTAGTGAGTGACCTCCAATAATGCTTCTGAACCTGGTGAACAGTTGGTTGTGCTTCCTAACGGTTACGACGAGATTGATCTCGTTGCAGTGTGAAGCTTTGCGCATTTGCCGCTCGGGTTTCCGATTGCAACACAGCTGATGTGGGTCATGTTTCTTGTCACATTCTAGAGACGTAGTCGTTTTTTTCAATTTGATGTCATTGCTATCATGTCGGGCTACGTCTTTCACCCCCTTGTAACTCTATCATGGAGAGAAAAAGTCTTACAAAAGATCTACCGCAATTAGACAAAGGCTGACAACTACAAGCACCTTGCTACAAGCACCTATATCATACAGCTCCTTTTGGCGTATGCGATTGAAATCTAATCAAAGTTAGCAATGATAGCCATACGTAACAATCAAATTACTATTTCGGGTCAAGCAACGTGAATTAAGCTTGTACAAACCTGCCTAAACTGCAGTAGATATGTGTTTTAAGTGGATGCGTTCAACAGAATTACGAAGAAAAACAATTTGAATCTAGGAAACAAAGATTAAAGAAACCGCGAAAACTTAGTACTCAGAATATTTTGGAAAGTGCAGAGTGTTTTCTACAATCTAGGGGAAATGTGGGCCCATGGGACACTTTGACAAATTTAAACCTGGGAAAACAGCACCTTCCTGTGATAACTTTTTTCTCATTTTCACATTGTGGAACTGACATCTTGGTTAGATGTTTCACATGTGTTTTCGTCGCAGACAACAATTGCAGTGACGTTTGAAGAGGAAAAATAGGTCAATGTCGTTTCAGTTTTGACTGGTAACAAAGAGGTAAAAATAAAANCCGCATATTTTGGNGGAACGTATGACTACGGCAAACTGCACAGGGCGGATTATGATGTAATCACTCGAAGAACTTGCAAATGATCAGTCAATATTTTCAGAATGGCCGTCTAGGGACCTTTGAGACAGATAGGGTGCGGACCCTTGGGACACCTACTTCACATCCTGGACGTCCAATTTTAATATACAAAGCTGCTGAATTAACTGCGAAGGCCTTTGCAAGGTCATTTACAATTAAAAAAATTACTTCCTCATTTAGAGCCACTTACCCTCTTAACCCAGATATGATCACACATGATATGTTCTTCTATTCAGTCGCGACTGACATTCTACAGCAGCCAGAAAAAGTAACAATCTGATAGATGCGAGCAGATTCACGCAGGTGCCTGACATTGGAGAAATGTCGGAAGCAGAAACGTTCCTAAATTATATTTCTTTGCACCAAAAGTGTCCTTTACTACAACAGGCAACAACAACAGAAAAATCCAAGTCCACCATGCTAACCGACACCCTAGAAAAAAAGAGGTTTTAGTTGTCCCCTTTGTTTTCAAGACGTCGGAAATACTCATCCTCCAGAAGTAAAAGTGAGGGTATAATGCTGCTTAATTCAGATAATGAAGAAATTATTTCTAAAGGGAAGCCTTTGTCGAAGAAAAATGGTTTCAATTTACTGAACAGGACAATTGAAACACCCGTTCGTTCGTACGCTGTAGTAAAGTTTATTTAAAGAAAAAGAGGCACCCAATTTTGTTGCATATCGAAACCTTGACGTTTTGTTCATAATGAGATAAAAAAAAGCATTCTAATTTTCAGAAAAAGATGACATATCATCAGTCAAACTTAGTGATATGGTTGAAATCTTGCCCCATCGTGCACTTCACTCAATAACCAAACACTTGACTGGAATTTTGAAATTTTATTTGACACTTAGCAGATGCAATGCAACCCACTTTTCAAAAACTGTCATTCTACTGTTTATGAATGTTTTGGATACAATTATTGACAAGAAATGCATGCAGGTTAAACCAAGATCCTATCGACCTTTCTTCCCAATGAAGCATGAGAAATGTATCACAAAAAAANNTAAAGTTTTATCGAATTTCGTGAAGATTAAATGCATGGTGAATTTACATTTNATTGATTTCTTAAAATGGAAATCAAGAAACGCATCATGATAAGGCTTGGTTACCTAAGACACTCTTACTTTATTCGTGTCCCATTGGTCCCACCCTATTGTCCCAAACGTCCCCACGGGTAGGGACCATTGGGGCGCTTTAGTGGAAATTTTTAAATGCAAATGAAACTGTCGAAACATGTCCGACGACTGAACTTTTTTATGTTAAATTATGCAGAATAAACCAAACTACAAGAAAAACATCACCTAACTTTGAATGTATCAGCCAGTTTCCCAAATGAAGCAAAAATGTGAAAATTGTCCCATTGGTCCCACATTTCCCAGTAGTATATAACTGTAGGTTGAAGGGTCCAGCTCTATTTCTTTGTTTTTACAGCCATTTTATTAGTCAAGCGCATTTTAAGGGTCCAGCTCTATTTCTTTGTTTTTACCGCCATTCCCGTATCAAACTGTATATGTTTATGGGTCCAGCGCATCAGGTCCAGCTCTGTTTCTTTGTTTTTACCGTCTAGCGTTCAAGCACTTTCAGTCTTGCCAGTCAAACGTTCAAGCGCTAAGGTATTTATTCGATCTGGAAGAATGATTCGTTTGTCATCATTGGCAGAAAGGGCGACCTTGTTGACAGTTTCTGTGAATATTTCATGCTGTCTACTTCTAACAGTTTATTAGCCCTAATTTCTCTGTTCAACGTTCTGAGATTGACAGCCTCGTGTTCAAGTGTTGGGTCTGGAAGTCCAGCAATATGATATTGCCCACCCATGCTAAAATTTTTGTTGCTGTTCCTTGTGGAACTAGATTCAAACTTTTTGTTCTGATTTCTTGTATAGCATCGCTGACCACTGTGTCTGCTGCACTAGTTGCTTCTTGTAAAACACGCGCTTCTGAAGCTTGAAGGGTTCGTAAATTCACACCATCTTGATCAGTTTGTGGATTTGCTACACCTCTTATTCTTCGCCCGCCTAAGGATAAGTCAGCGCCCATCCAATTGGTCCAGTCACGTTTAAGATAATAATCGTTTGCAGAACTTAGGCGAAGTGCATCATTGTCATGCCGAGGTTCGCCCAAATGTCTAATCCTGTTTCCACCCATACCAATGACGCCCTGCATACTTCCACCCAAACGCGACAGCTTCGTATCAGCATATCCTTTTGTCACCGCGTGGTGATTTTGTTCTGGCTTTTTCAAGTATGAGATGTGATGCCCATCCAAATTTAAGTCTATTGCCATAGTTGACGCAAGGCTATAACGATTCAAAAAATTTTCTTCAATCCACTGTTTCGGAACCGGTTCGTCTTCATTTTGTGGATTTGTGTTTATGTTTCTTATTCTATGCTCTCCCATATCAATTTGCCCCTGCATAGTGCCCCCTTCAATTGGTAACCTTTTGCCTGCTACAAATAAAACATATGCTCGATTCACCAAGTCATGATGTTCTTCTGGCCATCTCACTTTTTTTTATCAAATTCCCATTCATATCCAAATCACTTTGACCGACACTTTTTGAGTCTACGCAGCCTTTTGTCACTGCGTCGCCCTCGTCAGCAGGGGCTAAAACGTTTTTAATCGGATTATTCTGCATATTAACTGGAACACCTTTTTTAAATAATTTTTCATTGACATATTTCTTTCTTACAGCAACAGTTGGGGTTTGTCCCGAGCCGAGATTAGTTATAGTTTTTCCATTCATGTCAATCATTTGACCTTTTCGTAAAAAATTATTATTTATGTATCCGAG
>JGI24159J19872_10008958_pt1 | contig 13113 bp, 6 predicted proteins | sample Ectturendosymbi4_FD_19872 | JGI IMG/M metagenome (IMG submission 19872) | reverse complement strand
AACAGGTGAAAACTCTATCATAGAAGCTCGTATACTTTATCATAGTAACTCGTATACATAGTGCTCTTATTTGCAGTAAAATACAAGTTTATGACGTTATGAATGAATACAACAATTAATTCCTCTACTCTATCTGGACTCCTCCATTTAATCTAGCACCTTTCAAATCTTTGACAAACTGCAAAGACTTCCCGCGTTCTCTCAATCGGGAGTCGGGTCGCGCTTCACACCTCGTGTATAAATTCGATAAACAAATTGCGAGGTGAAAGAATTCTCAGATAAAGATCCTTAATTTATTCGAATTCCCACACGTACCAGCTGTTTGGACATCAAAAGCGAAACCGCAAATGACGTATTAGCCGAACAAAACGTTTCATGCGGGATAGAAACAGGTGACGAATTGAGCAAATTGACGAATTAGATCAGTGTTTCCCAAACTGGTGTGCCGCTGAGGAGGCTGAAGTGTGCCGCGAAAGTTTTATGTTTTGACAAAACCTTATGCTGCAAATCTTGTGAAAAGTGGGTTTTCGATTTCATAAAGTATGTGTGCCGCAGCCAAATTCAGAATGTATCAGTGTGCCGTAACATAAAAAAGTTTGAAAAGCGCTGAATTAGATGATGGCAAATAAGGCGAACAGAAATGTACACTAAAGATAGGAATTCTGCCGGGACCGACGAAAAAGTAACGAATTAAGCGAATTGACGAATTAAACGATGACGAATTAGGCAAGTTCTACTATACAACTGACAAACATCGAGTCTATCATTCCATGAATGAGTCTTTCATATGCGGCTCCGTTCGTAAAGAAATTGTATCGGACACATTTAACACAAAACACTGCTAAATCGGGGACGGATCTCTGGATCCGGAACAAAATGCCTACTAGACTCCCTTCACATAGGGCCTGACTATCAGTATGCAAAAAGCACATACCCCGTACACTAAAGAAAGGATCGTTGCGCGTTTTGATACATTCGTATGGAGTGTCTTACCCGAACTGAAAATAGGGATTGTGCGGTAGTTAATGATTGAAAAGACAGTGCGTAGCAATAACCCTATTTAACAAAGAACACAGGGCGGTCTATACCTTCGAGGTGTAAGGCTGGTGCAACACTGCATAAGTTTGCAAACCAGTTTTCGCAAATTGTGATTTAAAATTGCCTACAGTTATTTTGTGTTGTAGCTTCGTTTGCATAAAATCGGTGCAGTCAACGGAGGGTAAGTCTACGCGCTTTTAAAAAACTGGCGAAAAACAAACACGGCGATAGCAAAACGAGTTGGCCGGCGTAGTTCTTCTGGAAAACCGAAGCACGTGAGGAGGCAGCTGACGCGCAAGAAGTTACGACCGAAACACAGGCCGGATAGCGGTATTTAATTCTTGTTTTAGCAGAAGTGCTTCAGCCTTCAGGTCCCTTGCTTGGGCGCTTGCCGCAAGTACGTCTCCTATACAGACGTTGGCAAGAGTTCATGGTGGAAGGCAAGCAGCAGCCGTGATGTTGTAAACCAGTGGTTTCCAAACTTCTGATCGCGTACCATTTTGGGTCCCGTACTGTCACCACATACTACCTTTTCAAGGAAAACTCAATCTACCAAATAACATTTGATCAAAAGTTTGGAAAACCAGAACTGACACAAATGCGACATGAACAAAATGGCTGTGAGAAATTATAATCGCCATTTTTAAAAACCAACAAGGAAAGTTCACACAAATTCAGGAATTTATTAACAGAACCCGATAAGTAAAACCTATAGCTGTGAATATATTTTTTGTGAAGGAGAGCAGAAAGTGACTATTTGCGTACCAAAGGCCTTCGCGTACCACAGTTTGGGAACGACTTTTGTAAACAGTACGTTTTTCATGTTTGTTCGGATTTTTAGACCAAACACAAGTTATCCAACATCATTACCAATCCAATACCAGAATATAGTTTCTAATGAGTGTGAGTCTTTTTTTGTGGGAAAGGAATTACTGATCAACAAAGGGGAGATTCGTGGATTGTATCTTAAACTAACTTGTTTTTATATATTTTTATATTTTCGGTAGCTCAGCAGTCAAATCCACGAAATTAGATAGGAAATAGTTTAAATCAAGACAGGGAGATTTGTGTTACTAAATGCAGCAGGCCTAACTAGAAAAAGAATACGCAAAACACTTTTTATATGAACAAAGGCACCGTAGAAGAGCTCAAGTAAAAGTACGTATCGCAGAATAATTCTTATGCTGACTGATGCGTTCTTGCTTGAAGGAGTTCTAGTGATCATCTGTATACATTTTTCTTGTGAAATTAGGCACAGTTTCCGTTGATTGGTCTCGAAATGGAATCTCCAAGCGGAGTGGTGCGTGCATGTTAATGCGAATGCTTTGTTAGATTGCAGTTTTCCAGCCAAGTACCAGGTCGACGCTAACGTTGGAGTAAGTACTGGTAGTTGCATTCCTCCCCTAGCCTGTACAGCCACGCTGGCTGCACAACATTGCAAAGCATCAGAAGTTGTGCATGTGTGTTCCTTGTACAACCGGCAAGCGGCAGCGATGGCGACCTCCTTTGCAAAGGTGGCTGATACTCTTGGCGATGCACTCAGCTACGAGTCGCCACCGCTGACGGTTGGAGTATTTGGAAAATGGGGATCGGGGAAGTCCAGGACTCTACGTCTGATCAGAAGTAAGTTACTTGTGAACTCTGTGAATATCCAAAGAAATGTTTCTTTTCGAAAGAGTTGGTAAATTCGAAAACGTCCTACTTGATTATGTTTTCAAGTGCCCAACATACATTCATTTAACTTCGAAACAGAGGGAAACCTGAATTGCGGACCCTTTGGCCCTCTGTTACTGCGGCCTTGATGCAGGTCATCTACAGATAAAATAATGCTTGCTACTACGTCCAGTGGTGTTGGCGGCGGGGGTGCGCACTCCCAAAAGTTTTGATTTGCTGAAAATCCGGGAAAAACTCTGAAAATTTGGGCAAAATCCCTGAAAATCCAGGATAAAATGGCGCCCAACGTTTGTAGAAAAACACACGAAAACCTTTTTTTTGGAGGTGAGGTCATACCAAAAAAGTGTTTTCATGATCTTTGTGGGAGAAAAAAAATAGCACAAAAATTTTTCGGGTAAATTTGGGGAAATTCGGTCAAAAATTCTTCGCATCCCCAAAAACTTGCCTGCTTCTACACCTATGACTACGTCTACTTAAAAATTTCAATGTGAGTTAAAAGCTTTTTAATAAATAAAACAAAAAGAGTATTTTGTTGTCAAAAACAAATGAAAATTGTTCTCGAATGTTTCTGATGCTCACTTTCGAATCTGTGCAAAATAAATGCCAAAATAAGTATATCTGACCACAGGACCTTAAAAGAAGCCGATTGTAGAATCCGGCTTTCCAGCATATCAAGCAAAGTTGACACTTGTTTGACGATTTTAGGATGTGCCCTGCAAAGACTAACCACTTCCTATTGAAGGTTTGGAACACTACTATTCTATCACAAAACTAGCAACTGCCTACAAAACATGACTTTTTGAAGCTTTTTTGCGATAGTACTTTGCAAAAGCAAATTTTAAAAGTAAGCTGTAGTGACGGCAACCAGTGCATAGCGCCGATCGTTTCATAGAACAAATTTGCGAACAAAGTGTCAAATTTTGCCACATATCAATAAAAAAAATTTCTGCATATCGTTAAAAATTTGCACATTTTTGAAATCAAGTAACTAGTCGCCACAGAGAGGCGACGAAGTCAAATCAATCAGCAAACTTTTTCGATAGGAAATCGGTTTTACGTAACTCTACTAAGATTCTATTTGAATAAGATTTCAGGACTGAAGATGCGTACAGTAAATCGATTTTCTGTCAAAATTTTGCTGGTTTATTAGACTCCGTCGCCTTTGTGGGGACTAGTTGCTTGACAGATATGTGCAAGTCCGAATCACCGCGAAGTGAAGAAAGCAGAGAGTTGTCTAATTCCTCGGAAGATCGCAGCATTGTAGAGCGTACAATTTTTCAAATCAAGTTTTTAACTGAAAACGCTTTCAAAACGTTTTATAGACTCTGAGGATTCAAGAATATATTTTTATGTTGCTGTGTAGGGGATGGTTTTCACAAATTTTGAAAAAACGTTTAAAAAGCGCTTCAACATACTCTAAAACCAGCATTTTTGACTTTGCTTTTTTGATGTCATGAACAATTCTGCTGCGCGCTTTCATGAAAGTCAGTGTGTGTGTGTGTCTGTATGTGTGTATGTTCTAGTTGAATAAAAAGAGTTACTTCTTCGTCTGTTTTTACTAAACAATATCCTTAGCAATTGGGTTTATAATTTAGAAAACCTTAGAGGACGGCAATGCATCAAACTACATGGTTGTACAATTTCAGATACTATTTATAATAAAATATAGAAAACTCTATCTCCTATCATAGCTCACAATTGCTCTCTTTTCTCGGTGGGCTTATCTGATTTATTTGTATGCATAAATGCAATGTCTATTTCCTCAATGCATACCCATTACTAGGTGTAAACATATGCCACAGGGCCACAGAATAAAACAAAATATTAAAGACTAACACATTAAAAGCAAACAATACTCTTTGAAATATTATTAATTTAATCTTTCGAAGCTTTTTTGTCAATAATATTTTCTACGTATGTCAAATGCCTGTATTTCTCACATTCATTAATATTAGACTTGAACTTAGTAGGGGACATTCATAGGCGTCGGATGGGAGAGCACAGGGGCGCCTTGTCCCCCTGCAGTTTGAAATTTGACATTTGACCTATTAATTTTTTAGCAAATTAAGGTTGTTTTCTTGTGTCGAGTGGTTGAAATGAAATTTAACAACTTTTATCCCGCCCTGGAAGAATCTTTTTGGCTACCCCTGGAAAATCCGCTGTTTACCCACCCTGAAAAAAATCCTTCCGACGCCCATACATACAATCAAGCAGTTGCCCCAGGCATCACCAAACCTCTGCAAGCCACTTGTCACTGATATTCAAAGACAAATGAAATCACTTTAAAGTGCACCAAATAAGCTACAAGGCACCTTCGCTCAGTGCTCAATCGAAGTTAAAAAGCTTTGTTTCCTGTTATTGTATGCCCATATATGCCTGCCAATTGTGGAACAATTGCACACAGTTCGGTATTAAACGCCTCCGCGTTGCCTATACAAAAAATCGTATCGAATTTTGCGTTACATCTCCCGGAACGTAAGTGTTGGCCAACGTGAAGCTACCATTTTGTCCGGTCTTTTGCTGCATTGATCAGAAACAACTTATATGTTTTTGTTCAATGACGTGCATCTTCAATTAACTTTTTATGCGCTTACTTCAAATGACTGATGGTTTTTACAAATCTCCATTTTGCCACTGTTTAACGGTACTGCATGACTGTGATTGAATGCAATAGTTGGTGGTGCGTTGTTTCAGCGTCAATGCTTATGCCTGCCCATACCAACTTGTTTTTTACTAGTCTCCTGGAAAATGAATCTGTCCCAAACACGTACATTAAATTAATAAACAAAATTATTGCAATTTTTTTACATCATTGTTGGATAAATAATCATTTCAATGCGTGCAAATACCATAAAGCAATGGTTCTTAAACTTTTTTGTCGCTGCGCACCCTTTCCGCTGCAGCCAAAACCGCTGTGAACCTCTTCATTTTGTCAACGTTTTTTCTTTATTGAGAAATTAGATTTAGTCGCTTCTTAGCGTGAACACCTCAACCGCCCCGGCAAACAGAGCCGGATTAGACGGTAGGAGGGCCCGGAGCAATTTTTACTGGAGGGCCCCTATGACGTAAATCATGACGTCATCGCTTGTAAAAGTTGCGTTTTCGCTGATTGACAAGGTACCCGTTTTGCTTTTTCCGGTAGTGGAGAATGTGCTTACTCAAATGCACATGCACAGTTAGCTGCGAGATGACAATTTATGATATGAATACTAGAGTGTATTTTTACTGAGAAAAAATATTTCACAGGCTAAAGAGTGACTCGGCAAGAAACAACATTAGCTCGAACAATAAGCAGAAACCAGAGATTACAAACAAAAACACCGGAAAAAGAACATGTCATATGGCCAGCAGCCAGGCTAAGTGTGAAAGTTGTTTCCTAGCTAATATCTTGATTTTCATCTTCATTTTCAGGTGCTCTGGTTAAAGCCACTGCTTTAACGTTGCTACTTGAAAGTTTTGCTAGAAAAAGCGATTCAGTCGCGGCGTTTGAGCTAACACTGCCAGATCCTTGCGCTTTTTCTTCTTAAAAGCTTTGCGTTTTTCATAGCTCCTGATGGCATGACAGGTTTCGGCATCGCGCAAGCTAAACACTGCAATCTCATTTCCTGTTCTTTCATTCTACGAATCGACTGGTTAAAACATTTTCTGACGGACCACGCAATAGCATGTGGTGTAAATGGCTTGAATGGCTTCATATGCTTATGATGTAACACAACGATAGGAACCATCGGAAGAAAAGAGCGTTTCCACCACACGTTACCCTTTATGACGAAACAAAGGTGCAGTTCGGCTGCGGCGACCTCGCAACTGCACCAGAAGTTTGGGATCATTGACAGGCCCGTAACCAGGGGGGGCGAATCCCCCTACTAAAATTTTCGCCCTCCCCTGTAAAAATGTGTTGATGTTGTGTGATGCTGAAGAAGGCAACAATCTGATATCAAGACTGACCCCAGTGGCAACATTGACTGATACCAGAACCGTCGCCAGAAAGCCGTCAATATGGGGCCTTTACGTTCGTGCAGGGGGGACTTGACATTCAAATTTGACAAAAATTCCACTTATAGTGCTTCATATTTCAATTTTGGGGGGCTTGGAGCTTTGTTTGGGGTGGTTAAGCCCACCAAGGCCCCCCGTGGCAACGGGCTGATTGATACTAAACAGCAGTCAGCAAGCACTAGCTGTAGCACGCAAATAGTAACGTTTTCGTGACACTTGTGCAATCGACGTAATGCACGAGTAGAGAGTCATACCCACGCCAAAAGAAACGATTCTTAGGAAAACGTTACCAGCGAAATCAAATATATTTGCATTGAATAAAAACGAAAATACTTAAGATTTTTCAGTAGCGATTACTAAAACTGGCAGACAGTCAAACTTGTAGACAAATCAGTTGCTGTTGTGGGCCCTGCAACATAAGAATATAATATAGAGTTGTATTTTTGTATCGCTTCTGAATCACGAAAATTTTTCAAACGAGCATTTTATTTGAAACAAATAAATTTCATCACGGGGGGCTCCCTTGCAGCGGGGGGCCCGGGGCAATTGCCCCCCCCCCTTAATCCGGCCCTGCCGGCAAAAGGCAAATTTCAGGCTTCGGCTGGCCGCCAATTGCCGTCACCAAAATCAAATAAAAAAGGTCAATCAACTTGCAACATGAACATGTCAGACTACAGTTATGATGCAATTAAGCTGAATAATGGCCCAAGTGGGCGGATTTTCTTGATTGGATTTTGGTTTACGGATCACCTAAAACCAGCGAGTTGGACTCAAAAATAAGAACGACCAGAAAAAAAGACATTTGCCGGCATATCTTTTATTTAAATGTCAGCATAAATGTCAAGTCGTTTAGTACCATATATAGTACCATCATGCATGAGATTGGATTCATACCCTTTGTGAGCAAATAAAAGTTATTGCAACAAACTAGCATATGAATATGTCAGCCTCATACAACCTGTCAACACAAAAATAGTAAAAGTTCACTTTTTACGTGGTGGTCCTAAACTTTTGGCCATGACTGTAGGAACAAAATTATAAATCGTCTGTTACTTTAAGTCGCTTTCTGACATTATTGCTGAAAATAAGATAAAATAAGGATGCAAGTCCAAAATAAGAACATTTCTTATAAATAAGTACAAGGAAGTTTTCTAAGACAGTCACCTTTAAACTAAGGACAAATCTTACAATAAGGACGGTATGGTAGCCCTGCCTAAAACACATTCATTCACCCAAGGTAAAGAACCCCTGCCATTAAGAGATTAGCTTATGTGTTACTGTTGAAAATCCGTAATTTCAATGGAAAATTCACCGAATTTCAACAGTGAAATGCTTTCTTTCAATGCAGAACGAATGGAATCCGTAACGCAGAGCAGCGGCCAAAAAACTTCCACCCTTTCCATCTCACTTCTTACTCTTCTGGTTCGTTTGTTCTTTTTCAGACCTAATCTAGAGCCGCAACAGAACAAAAAAGTTCATTTCATATTCGTTGATGTAAGTTCTCAGGTCCTTAACTGCGTGCTTACTGCACACCTTTGGGTATTGATGATCATTTTTCTCAGTTTAGCATTCTGGACTACGCGGGAAGTGACAAGCTATGGGCTGGCGTCATCACGCATATTTCATCGACACTTGACGAAGTGTTTGGAAAATGGTCTGTCAAATTCTTCCGCGCCTGGCATTGTAAACCGGACACTGATCTGAAACCCTTTTTAGAAGAAAGATTATTGTCAAAGCATAAAACGCCATGGACATTATCTGTTCGGGCGGTTGTGACCACTATCGTTCTTATTTGCTCTGTCGGCTTGATTATTCTACTTTGGTCCCTCAAAGGATTATCAAGTTACTTACCTGGTGATGGAGAAGGAAATACAGCTACGGCAATAACCACAATGTTTGCAGCTGTACTCGGTATCAAAGTTGCCACCCATATTGGTGACATTTTCAGCATGGTAAGACTACTTTTGCTTTCAGCATGGTACGACTACTAAGAAAATTTGTTTGATGCTAAACTTGCCACGCTTGCTGAATTTTATGCCATGTTCCGGTACATCGCGCATCAAACGTAGCTAGGGTAGATTTAACGCTTTACTTTCACATCACGCATAACCGTGTGAACTGCATGCTTCAAGCTGGCGTCACATTGCAGAGATCGGCACAGCGCACCTTGTCGCTAAGTGTCACGCCGTGAACTCTTCGTAAAAATCCCATCTCTACCGCTTGTCCTGTATTTGAGATAGCACACTTTCAGTTAATACCAAAGATTCATGACCACATGTCATGTGAGGATAGACACAAAGACCGATTTAAAAACTAACAACTTCGCGTTGTTTGAAAGCTTCCGTTTTGTCACCAGAGAGCGATAAAGCTAACGCAAACCGGCGTTTGTTTCACCAATCCCTACATGAATCTCCTGCTCCGCCTTCCGTCACTCGTGAAAAACACCTCGTGGTAATTGAACTTCTCGACCTCTGTAGTGCATTGTCGCTCAATTGCAGCGTGCACTGACTTGTTTTTCTGGAGAGACATAATACCTCTGTGTTTTTAGTGCTAATTTTCATTCTGGCTTGATCACATGCAGCTGCAAACCGATCGGGTGCAAAGGATCTGTTTAGATAGTGTCATTCTAGAGTTAAAAAACTGGGGGGGGGCACTGCAGGGCGAGGGGAAAACCTAAATTTATATCTTGCGTAGTGATTTTCCGTTGTTTTGAAGATTAATTTGCTATGATTAACCCTATTAAACCCAACATAGACTTGTGCGTATCGTTAAATATGAACTAGCAATATTATTAACTAGAGACACCAGAAAACGCCACTAGGCGCAATCGCACACTTGCACTGCTATCATGGGCGTCCGCAGGGGAGGGGGGCAAAACGGGCATTTTCCCCGTTGAAGACTAAAACTAAAATTTTCTAGAAAATGTGAAGTCAGCATTTCAATTCCGATTTAGTTTATTTAATTCTTGCGATGACTGTTAATTTGCCGGTATGAAACTCACACTGCACACGAGCCAGGTTCACTGTTCTGGTGCAATGCAGTGAGCTTTTGTCCGCTCCTTTTCCGGTAAAAGTAGGTTGCGAAGCTTGCGTGCGGACTGTTCTACTGTTGGTATTTATTGTATAACATTAACACGGCAACAAATCTTCAAAGGTTTACTTCAAGTTACAGTAGTAGGTGTTTTGCCGCGTGTGACTGTTGAACGCAGTCATCTAGGCAGGTAATGCAGCGAGACAGTGACTGCTGATAGCGGTAAGCCACATGGTTTTACACTGTGTGAAACGAAGCACAAGTAAACCCGTAGCAAAAGTACCATAAGTTTGAAAAATCCATTGTCAGTGTGAGACTGTGAGTGTGACTAGTGTACCTGAGCAGAGCCGTGTGAAAGGCTGTTGGCCCCCCCACAAAAATCCAGATGGGTCCCCCCAAAAAATCCAGATGGGGCCCTAGGCAGCTGCGTGCTTTTTCGAGCCAGTTGCAAAGTAGCCCCCTGATATCCAGTCTCAATGTAATCAACTTGGTGCTTTCACCAAAAGCTGATAGGTGGAAGCAGTGCTTAGAACTAACTGCTTCCCAACACTCCCTCTGCCTCCACTGTCCTCAACAGTCTGGAAATTTCTCACACGCTTATAATAAGAACGAATGTATTGGAATCTGACACCATCCATCTTCGTCATGACATATAGCAAGTGAGATTAAATCTGAAGAGGCTTTTTAAGATCGAGCAAGCGAGCGTTAAACGTTAAACGAGATTATCCCCGTTTTTTTCTGGTCGAAACTTTAAATTAGACTGTCTTAACACAGTCTTCACGGACATATACATAATAAACTGACACAACAGCCTTCCTTCGTTTCACCTTTACATAAGCTGTCTTAAGCAGCTTTCACGAAAACTTTTAAACGTTGAATTAGAAACCTAGTCTCTCTATCTGTACGCAACTACAAGGCGATTGCACAACACTCCACAGCACTGTCATTATGACGTAAATTTCCCCGAGAATTTCAACGCACAAGGGCGAAGCCATTGAAGTTAAGTGGTGAAGGTCAAGACTTTATTGACAATTGGTCTTCTGACGTAATCATAACTTTACAAAATACTGCTATAGTGTCCGAACGTCCGCATTTATTTTTCGAAATTAACGAATCATGGTATTACATGCTTAATCTACCGGCTCTGCATTGAGGGCAATAGCCAGCAGAAGAGTAAAAGTCAAGGGTACAGAGACGGCTGTAACTTACTAATACAATATATATTGTGGGGCCCCTACAAATGGTCGGTGCCCCCCGACCGGGGGGTACGGGGCTGCCTTGCCACGGCACTGTACCTGAGTGAGCAGCTTAATCAAACAACGCTTATGCAGGCTATTTTCACACATTACATAAAACTACCTGTCTTGTTGTTAGAAAACGTCTAGGCAGGCTTATGGGAATACGTATTAATGGTTTAACTTTGGTACTTTACGAAGAGTGAAAGGGTGGCTTCGATCGACAACGTCAGATTAACGCTTGCCCGGTTTATGTGTGATGAGCGTTCACCGTGAAAAAATCAGCAAAGACAAGCAAGGGTTTATTGAAAGCAACAGTATTTGGTTTGGGACACTGCCTCTCGAAAGACAAACGACAAGATGTACTAGAAATTTGGGGTCATAGCATCTTTGCCCCCACCCCTTGGCTACGCCTATGTATGGGCGTCGGATATTTTTTTTCCGGGGTTCCAGGCCAATTGTGAATTTTTCCAGGGTTTATCCAAAAAGAGTATTGCAGAACAGAAGGAGCCAAAAGTAATGAAATTTTATTTTACCCACTCGAAACTTAAAAAAAAACTTTTTTGCTAAAATGTGTAATAGGACAGCGTGGTCCAACTACTGGCCTCGGGCCAAATGTGGCCCGCGGACAGAATTTTTAAGCCCCGCAAGCTTTCTCAGTATTGACGATTGCGTGTGTGCTACAGTAGGCAATTTTAATTATAACAAACATAATTTCTGTTAATAATAATGTACAATAATAACGGCGTTGGACTAGACTGCAGAGAGCTTTTAGAAATTAGCCAGCAAAGATAGGTTTCCCAAACTAAAAGATTTCGCACAAAAATGCCTCGACGTTTGGAAGCACATACGTATGTGAGAGTACATTTTCTGCCATGAAGCAAGTCAAATTAAAAATTTGAAAACATAAATCGAATGGCAGACGAAACACCGGACCATAGTCTTCAACTTGCTACCACTAACATATATTATCGTTAAAGGAACAACAATGTCAGAGAAGCCTCAACCACACGCATATAGCCGTAGCCAGGGGGGCCTAGGGGCCATGACCCCCACAAATTTTTAACATGTCTTGTCATTTTGTGTTTTGCAAGGCTGTGTCCCAAAGAAAATACTGTTGTTCGCTAAGTCAAAAGGTTTGCCCTCCCAAAAACTTTTTGGGCTGGCTACACCACTGCACAGGCATCCCACTAATAGACAGTTGTAATAAATTGTTTATTGCTATTGAGTAATAATTTCAATGACACACTCCCTTAACTCACGTATTATCCCTTTTGAATTTAAAATCAGGGGGCCAAGGCCCCTCTCTTCCCCCCTCCGACGTCCATGAACATGGGGAATTGTCTTTGGGGCGTATGAAGGGTAAAGCATTTTGTTAACGTCAATTTGCACTGCAACTTTAACACTGCACCGCTACAGAACCAACAAGCAATGTGGCACACAACAACGATCTGACGTAATCACTGGCGTCGGCGCAGGTACATCGAGGACTCGAGATAAATAGTTCAGGTGACGACATAATACTTATTCTCGTTTTAGGTTACGTTTGTTACATCACAATTACCGGTGGCAGTAGCCAGCATAGTGCAGTAGCGCTGTTCAACTTGTATGTTGCAGCAAGTGAGCGTTTAGTCACTTGGATGCGGTTTAGATCGGTGCTCTTCAAATGGGGAACCTTATAGTTTTTAATTGTCGTTTGGAATAGTCTGCAACAGCCATAGTAATTTGTGCATAACATTTGTTATTCCAGGTAATTTTGATGAAATAATAACAAGAAGCGGGTTGGTTCTGTTTATTTTGTGACCGAAAGTAAGAGAACGGAAAGAAACAAACAATTCGTAATGAGTGAAAGCACGAAAAAACGAAATCGAGAAAGCACGATCATTTATGGGCGTCCGCAGAAATATTTCCAGGGGGAACGTCGACCTTTTGTTTATCATTTTCGAATTGCTGACGATCAGTGTTCCCTCTAAGATAATTTTACACTGAGCAAATATTTGTTTTAGTGAGCGTGAGTATTTTAGGGCCGAGTAAGTGGAATTTTCAATGAATTACAAACTTTGTGAATTACATATTAAATATACAATCTTATCAAAATACGAACAAAATACACATTTCATTCAAATAGCTCCTTGTTTTC
>JGI24159J19872_10008956_pt1 | contig 13113 bp, 13 predicted proteins | sample Ectturendosymbi4_FD_19872 | JGI IMG/M metagenome (IMG submission 19872) | reverse complement strand
GTCAGTCTCGTTAACATCAGATTGTTGCCTTTTTCAACATCAGGTAACATCAAATTTTTATGCTACAATTTCATATAAGCTAAATGCTTCTATTAACAAACATAACAAATCGATTATCCTCGTTGATTCCGAAGCAGAGCGAAATGTCGCCATTAAATGGAGAAGTCGTTTATAATTTACGCAAAATGTTAGTCTCAACGCAGCGAAGAGAGCTTATTTATATTGAAACGATAACCAAACACACATTAGGGTGAGAGATTGATGAAAGGAACTTAAAAATCATTGAATCTAACTTATTTTGGTCCTAAAATGGGAGGAAATGAGGAAAACCAAAATAACAACGCAGTCAACATCAGATTTGTCGCCAAAACATCAGACATCAGAAATTTATCTGATAACATCACATCTGATGTCATGTTAAAATATCAGAAGTGGCAACACTCAGTATTGCCACAGGCTTCTCGGCAAAACTCACTAGATTCACAAAAAATTCACTAGATCTGAAAAAATCTCTAGATTTAAAGTTTTTGCGTCGAAATTCGCAGTTTTTCTTAAATGATGTATTTATTTACTTTATTGCCCCAAAACCTTTACATCATTTGCAAGTTTGTTAAAATAGATCATGTTGAAGTCTGTTAAATCTCATACTAACAATAATCTTCAAGCTGTTCTCAAGAGCTGACAGTGACACCACTCGCGAGTTTCTAGAGCAATCAACCTAACAGGTAATTAATTATTTCCACTGCAGTGTTCCTGCTGAGAAATGAAAATACTGTCAATATTGCAGCAATAAACAACACGGACGTACAAACAATGAGAAACTCAAATTCGAAACACTTTTTCGTTCTGTTGGCGCAAATCTTCAAGCAATAATTCAAATAATCAGTTCTTTACGGATTAAAAAAGGCTGAAAATCTTTAAAAAGGGGCTGAGAAATTGAAAAGTTAGAAAACAGTCAACCAATTTTCTTCAAATACATGCTTTGAAAACAATCACTAGATTGCAGTGAAAAATCACTAGATCACTAGATGAGCCTAAAAATCACTAGATGTGGTGAAAAATCACTAGGCGTGGCACCAGTGGCAACACATCAATGATCCCAAATTTCTGATGAAGTCTCGAGGTAGCCGCAGCCGAACTGCACCTTTGTTTCGTCATAAAGGGTAGGGTAGCGTATGGTGGAAACGCACCTTTCTTCTGATGGTTACTATCGTTGTATGACATCATAAACATATGAAGTTATTCAAGCCATTTACACAAGATGTTATTGCGTGGTCCGTCAGAAAAGGTTTTAATTAGTCGATTCGTAGAACGAAAGAGCAGAACACGAGGTTGCAGTGTTTAGCTTGAGCGATGCCGAAATCTGTAATGCCATCAGGAGCTATGAAAAGCGCAAAGCTTCTAAGAAGAAAAAGGATCTGGCAGTGTTAGCTAAGACGCAGCGACTGAATCGCTTTTTCTAGCAAAACTTTGAAGTGGCAACGAATCAGTGGTGTTAACCAGAGCACCTGAAAATGTTGGTGAAAATCAAGACATTAGCTCGGAAACAACTTTCACATTCAGCCTGGCTGACCATACTGACATGTTATTTTTCCGGTGTTTTCGTTTGTGATCTCAGGTTTCTGCTTATTGTTAGGGTTAATGTTGTTTCTTGTCCAGTCACTCTCTAGCCTGCGAAGTATTTTTTCTCAGTAAAAATACACTCTAATATTTATGTCATGAATTCTCTTCTCGCAGCTTTCTGTATGTGCATATCCTCGGGCCGCATTATGACGCTGACGCAACAAAGGCGGTACCTGAGCCTTATTAGAAACAGCTTTTACATCTTCTTTATGGCGAATGGCATTGTGAGTCATAGGGAATTTATCTCTAGCCGTTTATACGTTCGATTTAAATGAACTTGTTGATTCGCTGGCCTAGCACTTTTAAATACCGATGAATAAACTAAATAACCTAAATGCTAATTATTTCAAAATTCCCAAAAGCATCGCGGGCCGCACAACATGCCCTCGAGGGCTGCGTGTTTGAGACCTCTGTCATAGCACTGTTTAGCAACAACATTCTTTCTAGATATTTATTTGTTACGATTAAAACTACGTTGTAACGGTTTAATCACAATCGTGTTGAGCGTTACCGTTTTCATCAATGATTTTATATTAACTTTCCGGCGAGAAGAAAAGCCTTGGGTCAAGTAATCACAATCCGACCTGTGCATAGTCTAAAAGTGTTTCAACTTTCATCTAATGTTGATTGCCACCCTATCCTACTGTAAACGTTGAATCATTCCCCTGCAATGGGTAGACTCAGCAGCAAAATCTAACGTTAAGTAGGAAGAAGGTTTTCATTTTGGAAGTGCTGAGGACACTGACACTGCCATTACTTACAGATAGCTTGCGATCTGTTTCATCGATAAAGCGCATGTAACTAAAATGAATAAATTGACTTTTTTCCCAGTCAATTGGATTTTGTTAATTAAACATTCATGGACTAAAAAAAATCCAACCGCTTGCGCTAGAATGGCTAGAATCAGCAATTCCCGAACTTTTTTGGGTGCTACCCAAATCTGCGTTTGGTGAACACGCCTCAAGCAGCAACCCAAACCTCAAACAACTAACGAAAAAAAGATTGTATCGATGATTTTTGGCAGTAGCCTAAGTTACTAATTTCGTTTTTGATCACAGTATTCCACTCTTTTCTCAAGTACCTATACGCTACAGACAAATACAAGCATTCGTAACGTTGAAAATACACAACTCCCGTTTGAATCGCCTCAGCACGGTCCAATTTTTGACCCTTCGTCACCCTTGTTTGGGTTTCGACCGATACTGGGTTAGATCAACTAACCCACTCTTGTGTTAAGTTGCGGAAACCTGCAGAGCCGTTGCGAGAATAGATTGTGACTTCCTTTTCACAAACAACTATTTTCACACTTTGTCTAGACTGCGTGGGTCAAACATATACAAGTTTGTTTAGAGGACATTTGTAACTTTTACAATGCATTTCATTGTGTTTAATGACATGAAATCCAAATATTTTTCAAACGCGTTGAGGTATTCTCGCCTTTAGGTTATCAGCTGCATACGTCAACCAGTCGCTCAAGAATTGGATAAGATCCACGTCTTATATGCGCGCAAGTTTTGTAGACCAACTTCGGGAGTCGGTGTCTAAAGCAAAGTCGCTACTCGGCTTCGATTGAACGTGTGTTGATGTACATCAGAAGTGCGTAAATACAAATACGCAATCATAATGGCTACCACAATGACCACAATGACAACTGCAATATTGGCTGCAAAAGGCATACTGCAAAAGGCATACATATAACATCGAGATTTTCACAGGCGCTTTTGCATGAAAGTTTTACGAACAAATGGTGGCTTTCATTCAAAACAGAAACTTTGGAACTTTATCAAAAACAAACTTTTAAAATTTTTCAATTCAACGAAAATTGGCTATGCATTTGCTGGCTTAAATCTGAACATATTCTTAAAAAAAGCGCCCGAAAAATGCACCTTTCATGGATGATGCTTCGAAAACAAGCAGCATTAAATAATCAGATGTTGAGACTTGCATGTTTTTTGCCCCCCCCATCAAAATTCCTGGCTACGTGCCTGCCGGCTAGGCCGGTGAAATACCGGCCATCTGGCAACCCTACGTCATACAGACATTTCGACAAGGTAAACAAAAAAATCTAAGCCGCCCTTGATTATAAGCCTCACGAAATATTGAAAAAAAGCTTTATGAGCCGCGGCTTACAATTGAATAAATACGGTAACTGTTCAACGACATATTTTCAGATCATGGTTTAAAAAAAGAGCATCCAACAAAACTGACAACTAAAAAATTTCAAGGTTAGGTTCTTCAAAACAGACCCTACGTCAGTAAAACAGCACCAACGATTTTTACGATTTTTTAAAGTGCGTCAAAACGAGCGGTAACAAATAGCAGTAGCGGTAAGTCGCTACTATTTTTTGTAGTAGCGACAGCGCCGCTATTAAATTTAGCCAATAGCGATAGCGTGACAGTAGCGAAACTAGGGGAAAGGGGGGACATCTGCCCCAGGGCGCAGCATTTTGGGGACGCAAAATTGAGGTCGAAATGTTACGTAATAGTTACAAAATGTTAGCGAATGCTAATATTACGGTTAACAAAATACCGAATGGTAGCGGTTGCTACCCATTTGCAAAATCTCATCAAATTCACCAAGGTTCGCAAAGCGAGCAGTTGCGAACCTTAGTGACGTTTCAAGGCGGAACTTCTGACTCCAGCAATCGTGCCGTACACATGTGCTTTGACTCACGGATGCGTCACAATGCTTTCAGATGGCCAGGGTTGCGAATTTTCCGACTTCCCTCATATTCTATAGTTGCGTCACAATAGGACGGGAATCCAGCTTTCGCAGCTCATGCACTTTGCAGTGTGCTGCAGCGCATGCTTTCAGAACAGCGTTGAAACTTACAGTATGTTGTTACAACAACAGATCTGATGTTTGTGAAACTTTTTGAGCTTTGATGGTTTGACAAACTTCATGTTGAGATTGGATTTGATGTGGTCCTGAAGGTAGTTACGCTGATTTTATTTGTGGGATATTTGAATAAATGAAGACTACGTTTGAAAGATTCTAACTGCAACCGTGCAACAGCGTTGAATGTAGCCTATTAGCTGTAGCTGTGAACGTTTCAGGGTTACTGTTACAGGTGTTTTATATTAATTCCACCTATAAACTGAGCATCCCCATGGATATGATTGTCGAAATTCAGGTGACAAAATTGCTAACCTAGAACTTCTCATGGAGCGTCACTGGCCTAAGATACTTTTTAGGTTAATATAGGTGACACATTTTAAATTATGTCTGTTTTTGACAAAATAATCAATACATTTGCACCAGCAAAGGCAATAACACTTTGTCTTTGAAGTTAGATAATTACAAGTAAAGCGTTACGTCGCAGTACTTCTTTTATTTTCTATGGGTATTATATCCAAAGAAATGTTTTAGGGTTTTGCAATTTTATATTGGTCTAGTAGTTTTATATGAAATTATTTGCCTTCCGTTTTTCATATGCATTCTTTTGTCTGTCTTTCTCTTTTATGTGTTCGTGAGTCTGCTCTCATTCAGTCGCTTATGATGTTCTAACACTTAAAACTCTGGGAGCGCATGCTCCAGAACTCCCTACAGCTCGCACCAGCGGTGCCTGTGGCCAGACTTGACGAGAAATGGTAACAATTAACAAGCAGGTGCACTGCATTCGGGATTTTCAAAAGGCTCTGACAAAGTCGTGTTTTGAAAAACGTGTGCAACTCTGGCCACTTTTATGCCCAGTGGCGCAACTGACAGGGGGCAAGGGTGCGAAACGCCACTTCTGGCAAGATAAATGTAAAAACCGGGCCTCCAGTCAGCTTATACTTTGGTATTTGGTATGATTTCAGTTCAGTCCGTCGCCACGGGGGGTCTTAGGGGCTTACACCCCAAACAAAGCTCCAAGCCCCCCAAATTGAAACACGAAACACTATAAATCTGTTGAGTTTTTGTCCATTTTTAGAGTGTCAAGCCCCCACGCACAAATCCAAAGCCCCCGCGCAGAAACGCAAAGTCTCCCTATTGAAAACTTTCTGACGACGGTTCTAGTTCGGTTTTCATTAGGTGCTTATTTTATGCGTTTTTCGGAGTGTTTTCGGGTTGTATATAGACAAAGACATCATCCACATCCGGATTCTTTAACTATCATTTCTCAACTTTTCAATTTTTTTCTGAGTGTTGGCTAGTGGGCCCTCTGCAGCTAGATCCCTCCTGGCTCAAACCTCTAGTTGCGCCACTGTTTATGCTGTGTTATCAGAAATTTTTTTGGCCCATAAAATTCTGTCATTAAAATTCATGCAGATTTTTGGAGATGATCAGGAAGATTTTTGCCTATAGTTTTTGCATTTTCTTTCACTTGTTTCTACGATTCGAATGTATTACCACAGTTTGGAATGACGCAATACAACCGGTTGAATGTTCAATCGTGACCGAAATTTCAAAGTGGGTATAGCTCCTCCACGCAAAGCGATTAGATTCTCAACTCTGCGATAGTTAATAATTTTCAAGATTCAAAGGTCTTGATATCGATTCCGTGACATCACAGTCACATGAAGATTTGAGACAGGTTTAGAAACATCTATACGCGGGGCCCGAGTCAACTTTCGACGCCCCTTTACCGCAAACACGGTTTTCGCAACTGCCTGGGGTGGAGCACCGAAACTGAATTTGCTCCGGGCGCGAGGAACACCCTAGGTACGCCACTGTAGCGGGAGCGCCGCATTTTTTAAGTAGCGGTTGACCACCTCTGACGATAAATATGCTTGAAACTTGGATTTACTTCAGTCGAGTTAAACGGTGAAGTCCGGCCACAGAGCGTGTTGTGCTTAGAAGTCTTAGCTCCCAGCTCTCTCAAAGCAGATAAACTACGTCGGAATTAGAAGTCAAAACATGTAAAATACGTTGACGAAAACCTTGAAGTTTTTGAAGAGAAAGAACATCAGGTAAAGCGAAGACGTTTTGATCATCCGGCTACTTGGGGACGAGCATCTTTAATAACGTGGAAACGCAGTACGTACTTCTATTTCTGTTGCATGGAAAATTGCAGGAGCAAAAGGGCCTCATGCCGCGGGAGAGAGTTTGGTTAAACCAGCAGCCATGGACGTCGCCAGGATAATGTGCGGTGATGCTGTAGCTAATAGGTTAGCTGTGGTTCTTTTGTCAAACAAAGCCTTCAAGCGGCACATCCAAGAACTCTCAGTCGATATTCTGCAAACCAATTGTAGGTTATTCCTGTCCGTAAGGCTAAGTTTGCTAAAATTAGTATTTGTTTCACATTTTAGTTCACAGTTGGGCAAAACAACATATTTAGGAAACGATGCGCAGGGCATGGTGTTCGTGCGATACTGTGCGACTGGGGACTATGTGGTATTTCTTTTAACTCTTGCCAAACATACCATCACAGGAGAAGAAATACTTATGAAAGTAGATTCTTTAAAGAACATCAGTTGTCGTTGACTGACTGCATGTCTGTTTGTACCGATGATGCTCCAACCATGACATTTTTGTTTTGCTTATTTATTGTCTTCTCCACCGAGAAAATCAGTCAGCGAAAGAGATTAAAGATCTAAACATAGTTTTCAAAGAGGTTGTATCTATTGTCAATTACATCAAATCCTGTCCTTTATGCACTCATTTGTTTGGTGCTGTGGGTAACGAGATGGGCGCAGAAAACAGTGGACTTTGTTCCATTAGAGCATCCGTTGATTATCACAAGGAAAGATGCTGGAGAGGATGGCTAGTCTGCGCAATAAAATCGGTGCTTTTTTTAAAAGAACAGAAACATAACCATAGTGACTGATTTAGCGGTAAATGGATTGCCAAGTTGCTACTATTAGCTGATTTTTCCAGTCTTTTAAAAGAGCTACGCACTCTATGCAGGAGAAGTATGAAATATTTTTTGAGGCTGTAGACACTGTCGCGTTTAAATGTTGATTAGCTCAATGGATAAATCATTTAAATATACAGCAAACAAGTATGGTCTCAATACTCCCCCTTGTTTAACCCCATTCATTAATGACATAAAACGGTTTAGACAAAAGCTTGCCCCATTTTATTTGCATCGTTTGGTCCTTGTACTAATGTTTGAGTCGCCGAACAAAACACATTGGCACCTTCCTCTGAATTAATTTCCCAAATAATTTTTTGTGTAATACTTGGTCGAATGTTTTCAAGGCATCTGAAAACAGCGTGCACTGATGAACCATGGACTACTATTACGAAGTACGAAGCAGTTTGCTTCAGCAAAACATTGGTCACTACCATGTCCAGCTTTAAAACCAACATGATTGTCTGTTGTTCCAAGGAAAGGGGAGATGCTAGACAAGATGAAGTGTTCCAGTAGTTTGGACACCACTGGGACAACTGCCACAGATCTGTAATTTGCGGTGGGCCGCGTTATGGACACCCCTAAAATAAGCCTGGTTGTTTTGATTTGCAACACACACTGCTTCTGATAAGCCTAATTTGTACGGACTGTGTTTACCTCTGGAGCTCATCACTTTTGGATAAACCCACATCACTCTATCAGAGCTAAATCTGTGCCAACAGGTGCACTATAGGGTAGCATCCTTTGTTTATGACCTCAACGATTTTGGATCACTTGGAAGATTTAACGTAATTGAACAATCTCTGTTTCAGAGATCCTGTGTGCTTTTTAGTTGTGTATTCATACTGCCATTGTTGCTTGATTTTCGTCAGATTATTTTTATTGATTTTGTTTTTGGATCTGTTTCGATGCAGTAGGTATATTGCTCATTGATCGTTGCAGGGGCGGATCCAAGGGGGCGCGATTGGGGCAATCGCCCCCCCAAAACCTACAAAAGTAAATTTTTTCACAATAATTTTGTACAATTCGGAAACCAGCATTCGCGATGTAAGGTCATTCTGCCGTCCATTGTTTTGTCACAGCAGTGTTATGAAGTATACTTCATCTTTCTTACAGTAGCGAAGCCGTTATGAGATTTGACCACCTAATATTACTGAAATCTCCCCCCCTAAACTTACTGGTTGGATCCGTCCCTGGATCGTTGTGCAGCGAAGAGTTCATCGCATTCACACAACGTAGGCCTATACATCTCAATATTCTCTCGAAAAATATAGTTTATCATTGAAAAGTTCCAAAAATGAGCAAATGGCACAAAAATCGCGCAGTTTTTAGCGTTGTGTCATTTTCCGCACAGCAAATCAATAAATTTCACCACGCAAGCGGTTTTATGACAAAAATGATCGCCTGTTTTAAGCAAAAGTTTCACCAGCGGTGATTTCACCAATTCTTTTTGGTTTTTCGAAAAAATCAGTTTTCAGGGTGAAAAGCCTGAAGTTACAGCGTACCCATGAGTTACGCTGTTGATCAAGTTAAATTAGATCAGTAATCTTAACCCGAAAGCAGTTTTATTTAAATCGATCAAAGTATCAGCAGCGGTTTTGTTGTAAGCTTCGCCTTAGACTGGCGCGGTTTCGCACACGAGTCCTCACTGCGCGCATTGTTTGCACCGCAATGTGACACTGAAACAGGTATCACAGTCATGTGTGTCAGGCGCGGGCATTAATATTCTCGGTGGCGGAACCGAGCCTCGCGTCATCGTCGGCTTTAGTTTGCGTAACGTTTCTCTTGCGTCGAATGACTTCCGCTTCTCACTGTGCGGCGGTGAGCATCTGGTGGAATGGAATGCTTCTAAACAGATAAAGTATTAGGTCAATCTTCACTGTTTTGTCTCGTATATAATAATGAGAGTCGACCTTAACTTGCTGGCTTAAGCTCGCTGTCGCGTTTCCACAATCAGGGTAAGCGTGCAGTGACGTGCTCAAAACAGTTCTTCGTTGCGTTGTGTTCCCGCAGTTGTCAACAGAACCAGTAGGTTTACTGTCAGTCAAGCTGCAGAATGAAGCGAGAAGACTACGAAAACTTGAAAGGTAACGTTTTTGTGATTGTACCCAATATGTACACTGTGTTATTAGCGGCAAATACATTCTTTATATTTCCTGGTAAAGTGACTTCGTTGTACGTTGTCGGCAAAGAAATTCATGTCTTAGATTTCTTTGCTTGAATCTAAAGCAATGCAGATGAGAGCAATAGCGCAGCCAAGAATTGTTTTCGGGAAAGACCAGTCAGTGACGTCGTCCTGAGTCCGACTGTTCCTTCCGTTTATTTTCTGACAGTTGAAATTTTATGTAAAGCACCATTAAAAATCTTAGCAAATTTGTTTCGGGGGGGATGGGCTCTTCGGCCTCGTTCTGGCTGGCTCTACTGGGTGGGAGTGGCACCGAAGACTTCAGCTGAAGTTTACTTGCAAGGTTTCTACAGCACCTTAGCTGCTCAGCTCACGGCAGTATTGACCAAAGCAAAACAAACACCAATGAACCTAATTAACGCTGCTGATGTTATTTTCGGGTAAGTGAAAAGCTGTTTATTTTGATAAAGATGGTTCGACAAGACAGTAATGCGATTCTATATTTTATGTTACTCTTGCAACAACTTTTAAAATATGGAAACGCAGCTCGTTTGTGTAATATTTTCTGAATAATTATCAATTCTTGCACGGCACCCGTGCAAATGCTCGAAGTCTGATATGTGATCAGCGCCTACAAACATTTTCAGCGCTGCTGGTCGAGCTCAGGTTAGCTTGTTCTTCCAATTTATTCAGACCATAGGCGTACGAGTCGGGGGGTCGGCTGCCCCGCGGGGTTGCAAACTCTGGTTTCAGGGCAAGCGCAAGTTGCTCAAAAATTCTGAATGATAAAAAATATACATTCAATACAGTGAATTCAGGGCACCCTCTGTTTTTCAGGGCAGGCGCAAGTTGCTCAAAAATTGTGAATGTAAAAAGTATATCCAATACAGTGAAAAATTCCAGGGCAAGCGCAGGTTGCTCAAAAATCCTGAATAATTAAAATTTACATTGAATATAATGAATTCTGGGCACCCTCTGTTCTTCAGGGCAAGCGCAAGTTGCTCAACAATTCTGAATGTAAAAAGTATATTCAAAACAGCGAAAAATTTCTGGGCAACTCTGTTTTTCAGAGCAATCTCTAGTTGCTCAAAGATCCTCAATGATAAAAAATGGATGTTCAAGACAGTGAAAAATTCCAGGACAACTTTATTTTTCGGGGCAAGCGCAAGTTGCTCAAAAATCCTGAATAATAAAAAATATACATTCAATACAGTGAATTGAGGGCACCCTCTGTTCTTCAAGGCAAGCGCAAGTTGCTCAAAAATTCTGAATGTAAAAAGTATATTCAATAAAGCGAAAAATTTCTGGGCAACTCTGTTTTTCAGATCAAGTTCTAGTTGCTCAAAAATCCTCAATGATAAAAAATGCATGTTCAATACAGTGAAAAATTCCAGGACAACTCCTTTTTTCGGGGCAAGCGCAAGTTGCTCAAAAATCCTAAATGTAAAAAGTATATTCAATACAGTGAAAAATTCCTGGGCAACTCTGTTTTTCAGGGCAAGCACAGGTTACTCAAAACTCCTGAAAAATAAAAAATATATATTCAGTACAGTAAATTCATGGCACCCTCTGTTTTTCAGGGCAAGCACAAGTTGCTCAAAAATTCAGAATGTAACAATTATATTCCATACAGCGAAAAATGTCTGGGCAACTCTGTTTTTCAGGGCAAGCACAAGTTGCTCAAAAATCCTGAATGATAAAAAATACATGTTCAATACAGTGAAAAATTTCTGGGAAACTCTGTTTTTCAGGGCAAGCGCATGCAAATTGCTCAAAAATTCAGAATGTGAAAAGTATATTCAATAGAGCGAAACATTTCTGGGCAACTCTGTTTTTCAGGGCAAACGCAAGTTGCTCAAAGATCCTGAATGATAAAAAATATTCTACTACAGTGAAAAATTCCAGGGCAACTTTGTTTTTCAGGGCCAGCGCAAGTTGCTCAAAAATCCTGAATAAAAAAAAGTATATGTTCAGTACTGTGAATTCAGGGCCCGCTGATTTTCAGGGCAAGCACAAAGTTGCTCAAAAATCCTGAATGGTAAAAAGTATATTCAATACAGCGAAAAATTTCAGGGCAAATTCTGTTTTCAGGGCAAGCGCAAGTTGTTAAAAATCCGGAATGTAAAAAGTACATTCAATACAGTGAGAAATTTCAGGGTAATTCTGTTTTTTCAGAGCAAGCGCAAGTTGCTCAAAAATCGTGAACGGTGAAAAATCTTCAATACAGTGTGTATTTACTTGGGGGCGATCCGTGCAATTTGGGCTAGTGCAGTTTGTATTCTGTACCAAAGTCATAATTTGGTTATAGTGACTTTGATCTGGACCAAGCCCTCGTTTACTGTAAAAATCGAACAATCGGATGTCGGTATTTCAACAGCTTAATACAAGAATTCAGTAATTCTTTCTTTGTTCGTTTTCGAGTTTGCGCTGGGTAGAGGTGCAGGGTGTTAAGATGATAGACTTTTTTGATTAACAGGAGTTTTAGAAGCGGGCAGCACGGATGTGCAGATTGCTTGCCTCCTTTGAGTGCGCGTCTTTAAGTGCCTTGCTCAAGCGCACAGCAGCGATAACACAGGCAGGTTTAGGGAGTCAGACCATACGATCCGAAACCGTCACTTTTAAAACAATGCGTTGCGTCATCGAAGTCGCGTACATATTTGCATCACTAAAAGCAATTACCGTAAATTTTTTTGTCTGGGAGAACACAACACGCCAGGAACTTCAACCCTTGAGTTAACAAGCAAGGTAACTACAGAGTTTGTCTGTAACTGCACCTCTAAGGGATTGCATGAAGAACATTATTGCCGAATTGACATTATAAGGGAATTGAAATGCATATAAAAGATGCCATCGCGACCAAACAAAATGTAATGTTATGGGCGAATTGACGTTGCAGAGGAAGCCGTTATAAACGAATTTAACTGTATAGAACAGATTTACAAGAAGTTTGAAGCAACATTCGGATCAAACTAAAAAGTTAGTTTCAGGACAAGTTGTCTATTTTTAGGGCAAATTGTTATTTTCAGGGCAAATGTTTTCCGCCCCCCCAGTAAAATGCCTTCCCGTACGCCTATGATTCAGACCGGGGTCCATCTGATCGATACATGGCCCAAGGCCGCTCCCACCGGATAAAGGATTTGAACAACATCTGTGGGCGGTTCATATACGGCCCCTACATGGCCTCTCCATTTACAGCAGAGACAACAGAAGTAGAATATTTCAGCTACCGAGTCCTAGAGGTTCATAAACGAAACTTTTGGGGTTCGCAAGCAGTGGTGGGTTTAGGGTTGGGGGGGGCCGAGGCAAGACAAAAAAGAGGGGCCCTCTGATGAAGTCATCATATCCAGCCAACCGTGATAACCACTTTTGATTTGCCCAAGATACACCCAAGGGTATGTTCCTGAGACTACGGCATAACTGAAATAGCAGAAGGAGAAAATGCAAAAGGGTGTTCATGATAACACAAACACTGACAGCTGGGAAGACAAGGTTTGCAACACACAAAAGTTAGGCAATAGCAAGTTGGGATCGCTCCCACTTCTTTAGTTTCGCGCCCCATTTCTCTGCATTCACCATCAATAAACTACA
>JGI24159J19872_10008947_pt1 | contig 13119 bp, 5 predicted proteins | sample Ectturendosymbi4_FD_19872 | JGI IMG/M metagenome (IMG submission 19872) | reverse complement strand
CATTAAGTCGACAAATTAACAAGCAAAAAGTATGCGAAAACACTTAATCTCCTTGCAAAGGTAATAAAGTTTTTGTAAAATATCAAGCTCAAGGAGGGGGGTTTAACCCCAAAACCCCCCCTTGCGTACGCCCTTGCACAAGAACCCCCTTTAAAAGAGCCCAGGGCCCTGCAAACGATGTAAAGTATTTGTATCAGGTTTGCTATTTTAGGGCATGTAAATTGCAAATACAGTATTAGCAAGTGGTATGAGGTGTTAAATTTAGACAACTCAAGTTGCATTTCCTGAACCACTTCCGGCAATAGTGCAAGTTGTCGTACGTAGGCTATAGCCTAACGCTTTTTGGTTGATTTTGAAATGGTGGTTTTCAGAATGCACCGTACGTTTTTTGTATTTTTAAAATGTACAATACAGGGTGGGTCAAAAATAGACGTGCTCTTGATTGCTTTTTTACATTTATGGCTGAAATTTTGCAAGGGTATTAACAAATACTGGATCGTTCCGGTAAGAAAATTATTCTACTTTCACCACTGTATGCAGGAGATAACTTTCAGCCAGCAAAATGTAAACGGTAAATTAGAAGCGCTTTAGCCTGCTTTCAGTATTTCCCAAATGCATGATAAGCTGGTTTGTTCTACGACAGCCCCGTAATGGGAGTTGTTTAGGGTTGCAAGATGGCCGGTATTTCACCGGCCTGGCCGGTATTTTACTGCTAATTTAGCAGAGGCCGGTAACAGGCCGGTAATTTGAAAATCAGTGCCTGAAGCCGGTATCTTGAAAATAAATAATTTTCCGTAACTTCACAAAGAACTAACGCAGAATTTCTCAAATTGTATTGACTCTAGTAGTGAATCTTGTCAGGACAGTTCTTTCAACAAAGTTTATTTGCTGCTGTTGACGCAATCCTTGGTGCGATTGACACGTCACACACACACGGAAATGGGATAGCCAGCCAAAACACGGGGAAATTAATAATTGTGGCTTAGCAATACTGACTGCCTCCCTGTTTTCCATGTGCCGCTTGCGAAATACGACACAGCTTAGATCTGGCACTGCTGAGAAATCAAAATAGCCGGTATTTTTACAAAACGCATCTGGCAACCCTAGAGTTGTTGATGACGACACATACCAGGGTTGCTCGGATCGTGCGTGAAATTTAGTCAGACCGCGGTCGTGGTGGTGAACGATTCAGTTCGACGATAAGAAACAACTGTAGAAATGGGAAGATTGATCTATCATGCATTCCAGTGTGATGTAGAACTGGGTTATATTACTGTCGGCAGATTGTTGCTTGTCCCGGGAGCAAGATGTTTGTGAAAGTATTAAGAATTGTTGACAGTTAATTTATCCGAAATTATCCTGACTGCAGTTGCGTGTTCTGCTGCCTTGTGTATATGACTTCGAAGCATCTTACGTGACTGGGTCGTGGCTTCAGTTTTAAGTCTGCCCACATATATCCTTCAACCTCATAGAACACAAACCTTGGAGTGGAGCGCTCTGCACTCGCAGTAATGCAGTCCCTCTTCGCCCTATTTTATATAACTATTAGCAGGGCCGGGGCTAGATTGTTTGGGGCTCCCCAAGCCAGGACCTTGGGGCCCCACTTCTTCAATGCACAAGGCGCTGCGCAGAACGCCAAAAATTAATTACTGGAGATAGGTGGGAAATTACTAATGCACCCTTTGAAAAAGGTCTGGTTCACATGGAAGGCCGTTGCATAGCAGAGCAAAAGACACCTTCTAACGTCAAAGGAGCGTTTGCCTTTGTGTAAATTTTTCGTAAAANGTGTCACCAGCACATAAATATGATCCGCCAGCACATAAACTTAGAAAGTAAAACANACTCACCAACACATAAACACGATCCGCCATCCCGAAAGAAGTGATCTCATTCAGCGGGAAGTTTGATTGAAGTACAGGTGCTAACCTGGAATTTTTAGTTAATTCAGAGAGGAAGGTTGTGCCTGCAAAATTTTTTGAAGAAGCCCAAGTGCATTTTTTGAAGTGAAAAGCAACGAGACTTCATTCATAATCGCAGCAAATAGTTTTTTTATTTTGAAAAAGAACTTTTTCAAAACTTCAGGGCCAAAGCAGTTCCTACAGCCACGACAGATGTAAGGCTGAAAAAGTCCTGAGTTTACGTACAGAAATTGGCAATCGACCTCGTACAAGAAATTACATCTGCACAACAGCACTTATTGTGTTTACACGCTTTTCGCTGCTGTTGTTGATCCCTCCAGGGGGAAATTTTTATGAAAGCCAGGACAGACCGCTTATTAGTAGGCTATGTTTGTTTTCACTAAATGTTGCTTTTAGTCTCGAACGGCAAAACACTACAAGTGCGCAACAACGCCCGCGAAAGTGTAAAACTACTTTCACGGATGAAAAAAACAAGCCATTTAATAAAATTTTTTTTAGCACATTATTTTGCGCTTGCAGTAGACAACTTAGCTGCAACTGCAGGAAACGTGCAAGAGTTGGCAAAAGAAAGCAACAGCGTCAAGAAAGGTATTTTGCCAGCTATACTTGCCTCCTGCATTTCATTCTTGCCCACGTACCAGTCAGGGGTGGAGGAACCGGGGACCGCATGTGCCTAGGCCCCCATTTTTCTGGAGGTGCCTGGACCTCACTTTCAAATTTCGAATTTTGCTTAAACAAGCCGACAAAGGTTAGTTACATCGTATTTCAATGCTTGTGACGTCACAGTTGCCAATTCAAACTACAACAACTTTCCATAGTTTTTTGACGTGTACTTGTGCTCCCCAATTTGAAAGAGGTGTCTCCCACTCTGGTACCGGTAACAGCATATCAAATTCGATAATTTCAAATCTTATTGATTTTCAAGAGGTTAAATTATGTTAATGTTAACGTCTTACAAAAATTTAAGAAATACTATTGGGGAAACTCGAACAGTATAAAGCTGCGAAATACTGCTTCCTTCCATCACAAACAAAATGTTTTTAGATGTCTTTTCACATTTTTCAGAATAAAATTTCCTACTCTGATCCATGAATCAAACTTAAGTTATTGCTTACAACACAAATATTGTCACTTCCATGATGTAGTTCTTTTCCTGATTCGCAGCCCTTGCACCGAGAACAGCTGTTGACGTTTCTCGGTAACTAATGTTAATTTGCAACTGGGCAAATATTTGTGCGGTTTTGCTGGCAGAGCAGGTAGTATAAACTTTAAAACCTTTGAGTATAAACTTAAAAACTTTTCTCTTGATTGCACTTGAAATCAAAGTTTTGTTGCAGTCTCAAAAACACTAGTTTAACTCAAATGTACTGGAAAGTTTGAAAGAATTGAAAAAATTAATTTCACACTTAGACTTGAACTTCAGTGTTGTTTTCTGAATGTTAGGCTTTTCTCACTTGTCTTCTCACTAGCGCCGTTGTGTGGATCGCTCAACAAGGCTCACAGACCAGAAGTAACCGGAATCATATTTTCAGACTCCGACTCTACTCCTGTTCCAAAATTTTCGAATCCGGTTCCGGGTCTGTGTCCGAAATTTTTTCAAATTTGAGAATCCGACTCCTGTTCAAACCTCGGCTACCATCGTTGCAACCGAAATACAAAAATTTTTTTTGTTAAGAAATTACAGTTATAAAGACCATGCAGACACCTGCTACTGAAAATAAAAATGACTCCGGATCTAGGTTTGGTTTTTAACAGATTTTTTACTCCAGTTCCGGATCCGGCTACAAGAAAAAACATAGCATCATTCCGGAGCCGACTCCAGCACTCCGGATCCGTGGCCACCTCTGTCACAGACCTGTAGTATTTTATGGTAAGAGCATCTCCTTGAGGAGCAGCTTTGAGTTTGAAGTGGTAGTTTTGCTCGTCATTGAGATCTGTGATTGATATCTGTGACCCATCTCCTTTCATGTCGAGAGGAATGCGACACTCCAGATCAACCTACGTGAAATAAACCTTGTGTCATCATAATCCTTCCATTAAATTTTGTGCAGGCTAAATGTGCAACTTGCAACCGGACGACGTCAATCACGAAAAAATTTAATTACTTATGAAACAAAGGTTACAACCCCAAGAGGAAACTTTCCGAAGTTATTTGGGAACTAAAAATGGCCCTGAATGGGCTAATGGTGAAAAAGTGCAAGCATGCTAGTGTAGTTCAGGAACAATACAACATCTAGCTTATGAAACAGACAAATCGTACTAAGGCGTCCACGCCAAGGTATTAACAAGGAAAGAAGTGAAAATATGTCAACATGTAGGCACTGAGCTCAATTTGAGTTAACCAACACGTTGCAGCACAAAGAAGAGACGCAACCAATAAGAATTTTACACAGTGGACCTCAAGACGGGAAATCAACCAACCAAAAACTGTGGCAGTAACACAGAGACTATTGCAGTTAACTTAGCAGGGTGAAAAGAATCTGATTTTTCTAGGAAATGATGCATTCTAACATTTTTTGCGTTAATTAACTGTTATTTTAGGTTTATGTTTTGAACTCCCTGTTTACCACGTTTTCGCTTGGTGAAGGACTATAGCCACTATTTTCCACTTCGTGAAATCAACTACAAAACAATGTTCTCCAGAGAATTTGCATCAGGTGCGAATTAAAGAAAAGTGTCTTTTTATCCACGCGTCACAAGCAAACAGCGGGTAGTGAAAATGTACACTTCCAACATTTGACAAAAACGGGGACATTTAGTCCAGGTCGTCGACGAATCGTTGAACTGTTTTCAAGTCAAACTTTTTTGAAAACTCTTGCAGCCTTTTCTTGTACCAGATTTTTCTGTCGCCTAGACCTTTTTTTTTAATAATTCGGAGCCCTGTTTTGATCGAAAAAGACCGTAAATCTTTTTTGCTCATGAGACGCGTAGAAGTTTCACTCAAAGAGAGTACGAGTTGAAACACAAGGATATTAGCATATTTATTTTGTTGTCTCTTTCAAATCTGAAATGCAACCACTCGTTGCGCTAAATTCCCCCATCGTAAAACAATATCGTGAGATTTTTGGAAGATTTCGAAGTGGAGTGGAATTTTTCAGATTTAGTTTTCGTATCAGGCTTGTATGCGAAAAACAGCGATGAAGTTTGTATTCCCTCCCAGCAGCAACACATGAGACTCTGGATCTCTAATTTCCACAACTTAGATTTTTCAAAGCTTGTTTTGCCAATCGTTACGAAATACACGTGAGTGGCTTGCAGCTCCCGATTTATTGAAACAACGCGAAAGAAATGCTGTGCGTAAAAGCACTGAAACATATGAAAACAAACAGACAGTTTTATGGAAACGGTGACTCAAAGACGAGTTTTTCATTTCTTTGCAATGGATTGCGGCCACACCATTCTCAATGTTTGCATATTGGATGGGTGATTATTGCCTCATAAGAGCAGCTTCTTGCTGCGCGAATATATCGTCATTTTTTTCACTGTGGTTGATTTTTCGAGCGAAAAAACTCCTTGGTTTCACTATAGAATGCGTAAAAAATGAAACCTCATCTTGTTTATACTTCAGTCATGTCGCTACCATAGGTTCACTATATCAAGTTGACCGTGATTGCTAATATAGAGCTTACAGTGTCATTACATTAGGGTTTGCAGTCATATGTAATTGCAGTACAGTATCTGGGTTTACGGTGATGTAAAGATTCTCAGTTGTTCACATTACTACTTAATTTTCCCCACAGCTGGTCTCTCCAAAATCTGCATACAAAAATTTTTTAAAGCAAAAACTTGTTTACAAAACAGTATTGTTCAACTATTATAGATTTACATTTGCCAAAAAGTGACAAGTCTAAAGTATTTAAGTAATCATACAATCATCCACCCGGAAAGTTTCACAACCACTTCAAAGCAAAGTCATCCAGTTTATTCTTAGTAGTCACTAAATTTATGGAAACACCACTTCAGTGTATGCTCCCATAAAGTGAAAACATGTACTGATTAATCTGCGCCAGTGGAATCGACTATCATCTCAAAATATGAGAATGTAGCACGTTTCATTCCTCCTTCATGCAGTGGATACACTTAGATATGATATAAGCCTTCACAATGAGTTTAATCGCCAATTTCCAATAAGTTATAGTTTGGACAATTTGCAATCATGCAATTACTTAAAAATGACGGTATTGAATGCTGAAAGATGCTAAAACGTGAGAAAAAGTTCGATCTGATCTGAATTACACTTTTTGTTTGGATGACGTGAAGTTTCGTGAAATATAGTGGATTAAAATTTATATGATTTTGGTTAAATTCATAGAATCAAACGTAAGATGCAATTTAAATATGTTCTCAACACAAAGCACCACAGGATTTTAAGGTTTTCTACATCATTCTTAATATTCAAAATAATCACATATTCGACTAATATACTTTTCTGAAAAGCACACGTGAAACACAAATGTTTTGTTTTTTGGAAATGAACTATTGAAAACTACTTTATCGGATGAAAAAATATTTACTGTAAAAGAAACTCTACTTTAAGTTTTGTACTTTTTCGAATGACAAGATGTCGGTCACTTTCACGGATAAAATAAAAAATATCTAGTTTCATGTTCTCCCGACAAAAGAATGTTACGTGAATAAAACAAAAACCAATCAAGTTTAAACTGATTACACAGTTCCTAATCAAAACGTGCTTCATTCTTGTTGAATGTTCTTGCAGAATTTCGTGAAATTGTGAACTCCTATATTGATGAAAACCCAACTTCTTATAAGCCGGTTTGCAGGTGCATGTTCTGCGCAGAAATGTATCTATTCGTTGTGAAATCACTAGTGTTGGTGTACGTGAAAAATTGTTGTGATCCGTCGTGACATTTGACATTCTGCATTAAAAGGAAAGAGAAAGCTTGGAAAAATTTACTATGTGACGGGGAACCACTGCAGGGCATCAGCTCCATGTTTAATGTCACAAAATTTCAAAATGGAAAAATCTATATAGATAACAAAGTATGACCCAGTTTTCTTCTTCTTCTTTCGTAATTCCAATGGTCCAATTGCTGACAAGGTTGAGCTCCTACCTTGAAGTTTCCGTGGCGTCGAGTTATCAGGAAATCCGGTTCTTCTCCTTGGGATTGATCAAGCGCGTCTTTATTCAACTGTAAGAAGTTGCTGTATATGGCGGTGTTGTTTAACATCTGAAAAAGTGGTATGGGTTCAATTGCCGCTCGTCAAGAGTGTTTACTAAAGGAAAAATAAATATCGTGTGCAACAATCTGCAAATTGCCATAAAAGGGATTATGTCACCACGCACTCTTCCTAATTTCTATTATTTAGGCAAAGCTCTCAGCTGCAGCTGCTTTCACACAACAACGAAGTCCTGGGATCACTTGTCGTTCGTGACATTAAAAGGTCAAACTTTTCCATTTAGTCGTTCAAATTCCAAGCTAGGCATGTTCCGATTAAAGGGCAATGAAACAATATGATACCAAGGTAGTGCATGAAAGAAATTGCAAACGATTATTTGCTTAAATCTTTTCCACGCTTGTTAATTTGCCGACCATCGAAGATTTAAAGTGAATTCCCCTTTGACTTCCATAAGTTTGTTCCCATTATTTCCCGCTTGGACTATTTTTTTATTTCCGTAATTACTTTCTTCAAATAATGATCATGGTTGCGATGGAAGAGCTGCGAGGAATATCCAGAACGCAAAGATTAAGTCAACTCTGACCAGGACTTGTAAAAACTCAGTCGTGGCGTGGCGCTACAAGACCGCTTTTCTTATAAAGCACCATCAAAATACTATCTCCAAAAAAACTGCGATGGCGTGGCTTTTGTTCGTTGCTTGTGCTTTTGTTAAATTCATGATGCATTCAAGTTACATTTAGTAATTTTTGTTTCAGAATAATCGGAAGAGTCTTTTGTATTAAATTTATTGTGTTAATATCCATCTCGTGATAGTGAGCAAAGTTTTTACATAGGAAGCATTAGCAGTTAATTGACAAACGTGGGAAGTAAGCTGCGGGAAGGACGATTAACGCAGTTTGCCACTGCTGCGTTAGCCTGCGGTACCGGCCAGAAAGACGGCCTGCGTTATAAACGCGGTGTATGAAGGGAAATATAACAGGATGGTCCAAAAAGATGGATTCACTGTATTATCGCTATAATTTCAAATCATGTGTTAACCCAGCCTTCCATCTTTCAGGTGAATCATAACTAGAGTTTGAATCAAGGAGCAAGATATTCCGTGTAAGAGATGATCAAGAGTGTAAATGTTTATTTGGCGACAAAATCAGTTGTCCAAACTCAAACCACAATTTCGGAGGGCTTTGCTGGAAGAAACGCTTCAGTCAGACTCGCAATAAAGTGACTGCTGGAAAATTTAGGGAGAGGAAAAGTGTGCAGGAACCATTAAAGCTCGCAATGGCTAGCAACGGTCGGTCAGGACAGAAAATTACATCGTCATTGTTGGACAATTATTCAAACTTGAAGAAGGATTGAAAATGCGTACTTATCGGGGAAATCGATTTCCTAGTAAATTGCTTTGTGAGCTCATTCGGCTGTTTCGCCATTGTGGTACTTCAAAACTTTAGTGTTGATAATTGCAATCAGAATCCTCGCAGAGTTATGAAAGCACAGATTGGCAGACAGATTCCTCGAATGTCCCTACTTCACTTGTCAAGAAATATGTATTTGTTTTTTTTTCGAAACTTAGTGACTAAACTAGGAAATCACATTGACAAAAACCTCAGATTGATGAACCTTGACTTCTGTGTGACGTAGACCTACCATACGTCCCGGTTTAAACGTCTGTCCCGGTGTCCTGTCCCGGTTAGTAAAATGTCCCGGAATTTCACTTCAGTGAAATTTTCAAAATGAACTCCAGCCTGATGATGCATTGTTTTGAAATAATTCCGCTCAATGGCCATTTGTAAAATTGGGGGCTTATTGTTGCGTCAATAAGACAAAATTTAATCTCAGTACAATACTTTAAATGTGTTCTCAGACAATCTTAAAGCAAATAAATAAGGTATAAAATTTGCCAAGCTCAGGCCTTCGGCTGCTCGTCAGGTTATGTCATTCATGGTTTTGAATTTGTCCCGGGTTAAGCCTAAGAACTTATGGTAAGTCTTGTGTGACGTATCCGTTTTCCGATGCGTCCTAGGCCCACCACTTACATTTTGACATTATCACTCAATTTTCAAAGTAATCTTGAACTGTAGGCCACTCTGACGTACTTCCGTTTTTGTACCACAGGCCTCGAAAGGGATGACGCAAGGTCGCCGTCGTCTGCGATATCTGTTGTGGCGACTTGACCAGTGGTAGAACTGGCATGTGCACTTCGAAAGAGGTTTAGGTTGTCGCGTCCACAACATTTGCGAGTAAACCTTCACTGGCAAATAATCCTTGTTGCAGGAGACGACGAAGGAAGTTGCGTTGCATTCCACAGAGCAAGGTTCTGCGAAGTCGTTTTCAGGAACAACGGTATGGATTGAGTGCACTTTTGTTCCAAAAACACTTTTAGCAATATAACAACAGCAACGCTCACCTTTGTAAATTTCGCAGTGCTTTCCTTGGTACGATGGGCGACAAGTACAAGTGTAGGTATCTCCCACAACCAAGCAAGTACCTCTGTTTCTGCATGGCTGGTTTAAAGAAATTGTCATTGTCACCAATCAGTCATTATGTGGTTGTGAAGTGAACATTTAGTCTGTGGTGCCACGGTCATGACGAAAACCGCCTTGGCTATTCTTCCGCTTAGGTTTCGCAGCATCTCATTTAAAGATGCTTGGCATACACCTCTCCAAGAAGGATATGCCCACATGATTAGTTCTAGTCGAACAAGACAATTCGTGGTTTTCTAAGCGCTTATTTATATTTTGTGATTCAAAAGAAAATAGTGCTGCGCTTAGTGGCCTTCTGACATTGGATCAAAATCGGGAAAGTTATCAAATAAATCACTCGCCAAGTCTGGCAAAGTATATAACAATGAAAGCAAAATTTGACAGACTTGCACAAATATTGAAGCAGAAAGTGGATGGAATACAAATCAAGGAAACTCTATATGATAGCGAAATAAATCAGTTTCATTAAAACAAGCCTCAGCTGAAACAATCCATCAGCATGCAAACTTATTTGTATTCAGACTTGAAATTCTTGAAGTGGGGCAGCAAATGAGAAAAGGAAATATTTTTATATTTGCAGTCTCAGAAAAACTCAGTGATGGGATGCGACAAACTACGATTGCTATTTATCTATAGAAGCAAAATGCAATTGAAGCTAAAATTTTGAAATCAGTAAATGTAAAGCATCTTACACCGAAATATTTAAAATGACAGCGAATTAAGCTATGAAGTGAGCATGAGACAGAAATAAGTTTTTGAGAAAATTCGTGATTGACTTAGATCACTTAAAATACCATTAATAACTTAAAATAAGAAAAAGTTGCAAATTGTTCAAACAATAAAAATATTTCAAGTGTGTTTTAAAAAATAAAAGATGTTACTACATATTACCAAACTGGTGTACACCGGTGTTTCAAATCACAAAATCGAATACCATATGACGCTCAACACAAAACCCCACATTTTTCCACAGATAAATAGAAATTAGTAAACATGAGCAAATGCGAAAAAATGTCATATTATAGACCAAGTAATGTTAGTGGCCAACATCATGCACCACAACAGTGATAGGGGCATTCCAAGGGGAAATGAAGCATTTGTCGGAAATCTACTACAATAGAAGAACTGACCGAATAAAGGCATGGGTTTGACTTTTCGCATCGTTTCCCAGTCCGTCCACTCGGACACGAGCAATAAAATCCAACCTGCGTGTCGTAACAACCTCCGCCATTGCATGGGTTGCTCAGTGTTGTGCATTCATTTTGAAGATCTAAGACAAAACAAGTGTACAATTTTACAACATTTTGCTAGAACCTAACATAAATAAGATTCACATAAGATTCAAGATTCACAATGTTGGGACCCCAAATCTCTGGACAAAAACGTTTAGCACTATGAATATAATGCATGCAGTTGACGTCATCATGTTCAATCATCCGTAGTATGATTATTATCAACAATCATGGTAATTCAGTTCACACAGAAAATCCGTAGGCTACACTGTGCTTATAGGTAATCCAATGATAATGTCTACTTTTTTTATTTAATCCCTGGCTTTATGCTTAGGGTTTTCAAAAGCAATTTAACCACGGAATTTTACAACTACATTATCTTTTATCACAAAATATTGAGGGAAAAAGATGTTGTGTCCTCCTTGTCCAAAGGTTTGGGGGACATGTCACCCCCGTCCCCTCTAAAACTAGTCCCTGCCTAAATGTCAGTACCAACCCTGCTCTAATGTCCCTCCCAAGACCTCATATGGACTGGGCTCAATCGCCTTCGTACATGGGGTCTGGCCCTCTCAGCGGCCTGCAATTGTGGTCCTGAGAAACAATTTGCAGGTCTTATGTCCTGGAGTGACCATACATCGACTTCATAAAGGGTATGTGGTCAAGCGCAGTTCTATTCAACCTTTTTTGTAATGGTGCACCCTTAAAGATGTTTTGACGAACTCATGCACCCTATGTATTTAAAAGGTAAACCGATGTGAAAAGCGATATGAAAATCATCCTGCAAAGAGACTATTACACTAGTATTACATAAAACACACAACAAAATCGAGGAAATAATCTGTTTAGTGTGACATGTTTGTAATGTACACTTGAGGACCTCTTGTAGGAGTACACCCCACGCATATTTTGGTGCACCCTAGTGTGCACCGTGCACACCGAAGCTGGGTCTAGCGGATTTATATTATGAAACTATAAGCTGGTGTCTCAATGCATGCCTCGAAGTCTAACTCGGTTGAGTGTTATGAGCACAACATCTGATTAAACGACATGACGACGAGTAACGTTTACAGCACAAAGCATAACGACTCGGTCATTAGAAACAGCGAATGTTCCTATTCCTAATAAAAGACCGAAAGGGTTGAACAAATGACCTATGGAAGTTCATTTGGTACGTAACTAATTTATAAACCATTGTTATTACTGTATTTGCAGTCAAAGGATTAGTGCACAATTGCAGTTGGCTTATTAATGCTGACATTGATTCAGAAGTTGCGCACTGTTAACAATACGAGGTATAGTTGGAGTATTCTTACTCTCGTTTCTCTTATGTTTCAGAAATTACACTTTACGATTAATTGCCATTCCTTTCATGTTTTTTGATAGATTTTGCCAACTAATGTTTGCTCAGCTTTCCTTCTTGTGAGGCAATATTCCTTGGAAACAAGATGCACGAACGTGGTTCCACAGAATTCGCAAAATGCAGAATAGGCAAAAAATTGTCAAATGAACGTTGAAAACCTTGTCAATGTTTAACACCCCAAGTCCATAGACTGCGAAAACGCTAGCGTCGCTACACTTTCAATGAACGAAGAAAAGCTTTTGGAAAGGATTGAACAAACTGTAGCTGTATGTTGCATATAGTTGTCGTGAAATTCCAACGTGGCAATACTTAAGTTTTTTCTGCTTATGAATAGAAATTAGGTACAACTCACCTTCCTCCATAATGCAAACCGTCTGTCCGTTAGGAATGTGACTCGAGCACTCGCAACGTGGCGATCCTTTCGGGGGGACGACGCATCCGATTCCTCTGCCCCAACAATTCTGCGAAAAGCGGAGAATTTTGCATCATCGATGAGCTTGAGAAGAAGCATTGCCGAAAAAACAGCTTTCAAATCCAGTTATGAAATAGTGGAAATGGGATAACTTACGCAGATTAAGGGAGAAAACCTTTAAGGGAAAGAAAATTAAAGACCGTGAACATGCAGAAATACCAGAAATACTAGCTAATCTTAATTTAAAAATAACCAAGGTAAAATTAATTAAAGCGCAGAAAAGATGATATAGTTTGCCTCGCTGTTCACTTTGCTGTGGTTGTCTGCGTTCATTCCAACAAACTCTTTCTTTGGGTTCCTTCCCCGAGTAACGTTGGTTAAAGTTCGGCCTCATTGTTCATTTTCCGGGATTTTGAAATCTGGTTAGATTACATTTTGCACTGTGCGAAAATTACTGCAACCCTTTGGCTTTTTTTCATAACGTTTTTGCAAGGTTGGGTTAGAACAATCTATTTTTCTGTAAGGAAAAGTCGCAACACCTTCGTTAGCCTCAGTTGTGAACTTGCACGTCATTGCAGAC
>JGI24159J19872_10008946_pt1 | contig 13119 bp, 10 predicted proteins | sample Ectturendosymbi4_FD_19872 | JGI IMG/M metagenome (IMG submission 19872) | reverse complement strand
TTTCATAGCATTTAATGACATAAAATCCAAACATTTTCAAACGCGTTGAGGGTCTCTAGCCTTTACATTATAGGCTGCATACGTCAACCAGTCGCTCAAGAATTGGAAAAGTTCCACGTCTTGCATGCGCGCAAGTTTTGTAGGCTTACTTCTGGAGTCGGTGTCCTAACGCAAAGTCGCACTCGGCTTGAACGTGTGTTGGTGTATATCTGAAGCGTGCAAATAAAAAAGCGCAATCACCATGGCAGCCACAATGACTTCTTGCTCAACTGCACCATTAGCGAAAATAATATGCTGCAGGCCTTGCACTTATAGCATCAAGATTTACGCAAACGTTTTCGCAAGAAAGTTTTACGCGCAAATAGTGGCTTTCATTCAAAGTAAAAACTTGAAAATTTACTAAAAACTTTTAAAACTTGTCACTTCAATGAAAGCAGACTTTCTATTTGCCGGCGTAAATCTGAATAGAACTATTCAGAAAAAGAAGTACCAGAAAGAGATATTTTTTGGATGATGCTTTAAAAACAAGTGCTATTATATATTTCAATGTTGAGACTTGGTTGTTGTTTGCCCCCCCCCTATCAAAATTTCTGGCTACGCGCCTGGTTCCAAGTACCTTGGTGTGCTGAACATTTCGTGGAAAATTCGTTTGCTGTTTGGCCAACACACCGTTGGTTTTATATAACACAATTCGTCACATAAATACCATAGTTTGCACAAATCAGGTTTTGATTCAGTGGGAAAGTTTTATATTATAATCACTAAGTGCGCAGTGCTTGCAAGCATTCGCTCAACTAGAGGTTTGAGCCAGGGAGAGCAAAACTTAGCTGAAGGGAGCCAACTAGCCAAAACTCACAAAAAAGTTAAGAAATGATAGGACTCTCTGGATGTCGTGACTGTCTATACTAGCAAAAAAATAACGAAAACACCCCGAAAAACGCAAAAATACAACTTGAAGAATACTAGATATCAAAATGTCAACTAGAGGAGGCCCAGTTTTTACATTTAGCTTGCCAGGGGGCGGCTGACCCCTTGCCCCCCTGTCAGTTACGCCACTGCTTGCAAACCCTGACGAACTTCTAGTTTGACATTTTAGTCTTTTTTAGAGCAATTTGTTTGTAATTGGTTGGTTTTTATCCAATTGTGGTCGGACTTTTGTGGGTTTCGTATTTAAACTTCCCTTTCTTTGATATAGTCAGCATGTGGGGAAATGTAGCCCAAAACTGTGGGTCATCTTTCTTGTTACATCTTGGAGAGCAGTCTTTCTTCCCATGCTGTCATGTCCGAAGGAAAGTTTGACGGGCTGCTTTCTCTTTGAGACGGTTTTACTCTGGTGAGGTAATCTTCTTTCCTTTGGTTGAGTCTCCTCAATCATATTACATCTCCGAATAAAATTGACCTAAATTTCGCCTTTAGGTTGTGTAATTTACCGTTAATTAGCTGCCTTCCTTCCACTATGGGTTTCACAAAGTCTTATGTGACAAATTCAAAATCATCTTCAGTAATTACGCAAAGATTAACGTCGACGAATTCCACTTTGCCCGTCTGGTCAGGTGTGCAGGCTTGGCGCAAATGCTGAAGTTGGGGCTTCTCGAACGCGTCCATCAGACGTTTCTGATGCGGTTATCCAAATTATGTCATTGATGAAACTACGGAAAAGTTTTGCCACATTTAGCACACCAGCAATCGGCTGTAGGATATGATGTTACCAATGAAACAGAGTGATTGTCGTCAGTTGCAATTCCATTTTTTTGGATATATTATTGGTTGCCATCAGTAACGTTACCAATGAAACAGAGTGATTATCGCCAGTTACAATTCCATCTTTTTGGGTATATTATTGGTTGCCATCAGTGGCGACTCCGCCTCCTCGGGCTCAGGCTGAGTCGTCGATTGCGATATTCATTGTGGAACGTGAGCTTGTCTGCTTTGCATATTTGTGCCACCCAGGGGTGTAGTGCTAAAATGAGAGATGTGGGAACGCCATTCCCACAACAAACAAAAAGGAAGACTCCACCAAATAGTTCAACTAAAGTGCGCATTCGGCAACAAGAATTTCCACACTGGATCTTCCTGTTTCACTGTAGTGCTACGGTGCTATACACGAGATAACTTTGTCATTTATTCATTTATGCTGCTCCAGGCAGTGGCGATTCTAAAGGGGGAACTTGGGTGGGCCATACCCCCCGTATTTTCACTTGGCCCACTCTTTGGCCTTCCCAGTTTTTTTCTTAATTTCCCGTTAAGTTCGTTTGGTTGACATATACAGTAAAAAACTTTGAGCCAGCACTATTTTAAACGATAATTTAGAAACCCTCTAGCCTGCATTCAATATTTCCCAAATGCATGGTAAGCTATGTTGTTGTGTTTGGCGGGCGGATAACTAGGGTTGTTTATGACGACACACAACAGTCGTTGCTCGAATACCGCGTGAAATTTAGTCACACCGCGGTCGTGGTTCTGAAAAATTCATTTCGGAACTAAGAAATGGGAAAGATTGATCTTTCGTGCATTTCAGTGTGAGATAGAACTGGAATATATTACTGTCAGCAGATTGTTGCTTGCCCCAGTAGCAAAAGGTTTGTGAAAGCATTAAGAATTGGTTTCAGTTAATTTATCCGAATTTATCCCGGCTGCAGTATTGCGTTCTGCTGCCTAATTGTTCACAGTATATGACTTCGAAACATCTTATGTAAGTGGTTTGTGACTACTGTTTCAAATCTGTTCACACATGTGCTGTAACCTCAGAATTTCTAGGGGTTTTCTGTAATGATTCAGAAGCAAGTCTTTAGCGTATTTCAGCTCTTTGCTCCGGAGGGCAAAGATTTCTACCAGAAAAACACTTGAAAGAATTCGCAAATCATATTCATTTAGTGAAAATGATTTAAAACATGAAATAACTTTCGCAAAGAATTTGCTTCGTAGCTACATTGAGGCAAATGAGGCACTTGCCTCGAACTTTCTGTAATGTGGCCACAAAACACTTTTGCAACGCTAAATCAAATCATATTTTATTGCGTGGCTGTTTTAAAAAGAGCAGCAGTGCAGCTACACTGTGTTGCAACTACCAGCCTAGATTAAATAAGGGCAGGATATTAGGTCTCCATAAACCACAGCAAAAAACATACCTAACTGGGCACAACTAAAAAATTCGCCTCTGTAAAAATTTGACCCTGACTACGGCCATGATACTGGGTGACAATGTTGTAAAGGCAGATTGTTCAGTTCAACGATTTTACAGTTCAACAATGTGTTGAAGATGGAATGCTTCTCCAGGAAACATTCAAGAGTTTTAGCCAATGTCTTTGCACAAGCTTGGATAAAGTTCTTTCACATCTGCTGCCACAATGTATAACGCCGGCCTTTGCTTTTTAGACTGGGGGCTTTCCTGTTGAGCAGGTCTCCAATGTACTGGTGGCTACCCTCACAAAATGTATGCGCTGTTTTTGCAAGTTTTCGTTAATACGCTTTAGGATAAAATCTAAAACTGTAATAATGCTTGACGTGCTGATTTTCCCAGCAGATTGTAACAACCGTACCGGCATGTCTTTGATATCAACGCTCAAGAAGCTCTTCGAGGTTAACTTGTGTGTGTTGAAAAGCGGAAAACACAAGCCGGCGCACAGCACCGAAAAATTTACTGTTGACCTTGCGGTACGAGTTTTCCTTCCATTAATAATCAAGATCGTTGCAATATTTTCTGACTCAGTTAAGACAAGCGTCGCATCCATTTACCGGCACATCCATTTTTTTAAATGCCGCAGTTCTTTGACCATCACAGCGTTATACTTATAATCTTCATAATTAAGCATAACAATTTTCCCGTCCTTATCTGCTCGGCAATTCAGGGATAACTCGGAGATCTAGATATCACATAACATTTTTCCTCTCTTCTGTTAGTTTACAGGTAATTTAAACTGTCCCTTTATTCTTTCGATAATGTTTTTGGTTCAGTATGTGACAACACCAAAGATTTCAGGTTCCTTAATTTTTTTAAAATCATGGCTACGTTTGTGGTGGCTTCGTAATGAAGTATATCCTTATTAGGTCTAGAGTATTTAGGATTTTCAGTCTTTTGGCAACACATGGGTTATATCTTTCTTTTCTCCAAGCAATGCACGCCATTCTGTTCGTCTGACGTGCTGGTGGGCGTTGAACCATTTCGCGCTTTCTCTCAACTTACTCCAATTTATTGTGACGGGTTGCTTATTACGTTATCTAGCTGAACTTTTTTATAAACCTAAATGCGGTTTTGTAGTTCTCTCTGAACGGTGTTTAGTTCTCTGTAAACGGTGCGTTGTTCAGTTGTTCAAGCATTTCCACGCTTCTGTGTCTGTTTCATGGGCATGTAGATTTATATTTTGTTGCTCAATCTGCAAAGCAAAGTCAACGTATATCAGGCGGTTGGATGTAAGACATTTTCTTTCTTGCACCGAACGAGGAAACTTTTCGCTGGCTTCAGCACACTTTGAACAATTCAGGAACGGCGAGATGGCGGGTATTAAACTAGGCTTACTGCAAGCATTACAGAAACCAGCCGACTGGATTCTACTTTCATGAATTTGCGATGATTCGGACTTGCACATATCTGTGTTCAAGTAATTAGTCTTCAGCAAGGTGACGTGGTTGAATCAATCAGCAAACTTTTAAAAATAGGAAATCGATATCACGCAACTCTACGCATCCTCAGTTCTGAAATCTGTAAGCAGTGAGCCTGCTGTGATAAACGAGTTCAGGACGAAGATGAAAGTTTCGAGTGATAATGCTATAAAGAATAAATATATAAAAAATAACAATAACTTTCTGATTGATTCAACTTTGTCACCTTTCTGGAACCTAGTTACTTACTACATTTTCCAACATGTTCACTGCATATTTCACAAAACAGGCATTTGGTAGTAAAAATCAAATATGCTGGCCTGGGCAAATCAAAATTCTCATTGAGGAATTTTATAACAGACTTAGATATTTATGTGAAGAGGATCTGCAACTAAGACTTACTGAAGATACAATACATTCTGAAAAAGCACCTCTACACGTACAGTTGGGGTTATTGACCTGTAAGACTCATCTGTATACAAAAAAAGCATAGAAAAAGCAGTTTGCAAGGCTTCTACAAGCGTTTGAAATTGGTAAAAAAAATATCCTTATTTTGGCGAAACAAATATTCAGCTTCTTTGGAAACACTAATATATGTGAGCAAATGTTCTCAGTGTAGAATTTCAATTAAAACACGCAATGTTCTTCTCTTACCAATGAACATTTCAAAAATATTCTAATAATTTCAAGTACCAGTATTGATCCAGATTATGATGAGCTTGTTGCCAACAAATGATGTATAACGTTTCTCATTAAATGCAATTTGTTTGAATTGATGTATGATGGCGATTTGTTGTTCACCGTTGCAATTTACATTTCACTGCATTTCGTCAGTTTTGTGAAATCTGTAGGTGGCAACATTGGACGTAGCCCATGAGAAAATATTTGTGTGGTGTGGCTCTTCTACTGTTGAGTTGTACAAGTCTACTTTATACCTTCAGTTCTTTACAATGATAAGTCCAAGACCAATGGTGCATGTATCATATTTCAATAAACAGACACAAACAAAATGACAGATGTCTTGGGAGTACAAGACATGCACAACATTACCAGTGGTCCCTGGGACAATGTGATGGCAACTAACTTTAACTTTGTAAGCTGCATTGTTATTGCTGAGACATTTTGGTCACTGAAACATGTAATTGGTGTTGTCGTTGTTATTACAAGGGTTGTGGAGCCGGAACTCAAAACTTTAGGTTCTGACTCCAGGCATCTAAATATATTTGCTCTGGCTCCGGAACGATTTGGCCCATTGAAAACTAAAAGCCATTGCATTATTTGTACAACTCACATGCCCCACAAACTATGTCTGTAGAACCGGAATCCAAATTTCAGGCTCTGGCTCTACCTTCCAAAAGTTTTTGGCTCTGGCTCCAGCCATCCGAAATTGCTTGGCTCTGCATCCACAGCCCTGGTTGTACACACCTGCCCAATCATTACCATTTGATCCAGGTAATCCACTGTGTAAAACAATCACTTCATGGAGTTAATGTACTTGTGCGTCTCCCAAGAACACAATTTTGCCAGCAGTGATTTTTAAGTGTGGTTAGAACACTGGGGATGATCTCAAAACTACAAAAACAGACAAGAATCAGTTCGCATGTCACGTGCTATGTGATAAACCCATCTGCTGCAAGTACTGGTAGGGTAATATCATCTTATTTCTATCATAATTAACACACATCAGCACACCATACCTGTGACAGGCCTCACTGACACACTGAAATTACAGTAGGCTATGATCACAATAGTTGACTTGAAATGCTTTGAGATCAGATCACTATGAATGAGCTAAAAGTTGAAATTGAGAAGTGTTTCAGTTTGCTGTTTGTTGCAGGTGTCAGGTCAGATGTTACTTTGCAATTTCATTTCAAAGAGTTAATTTAAATGATGTTAACATGGAATTAAATCATCCAACATCATCACATGATTTCTATTGGCACTAAAACTATTTTTAGCAATTAAGTGACACATTCTCACATGTTTGTTGAAAGACATAACAAAATCATAACAAATTTGAGTTTGAGGTAAGCTGGAAATGAACTGGGTGCTTTCTTTGGTCTTTGCGTGGCAATTACAGTCTGCTGGTGAGATCACAGATGCTGTGAAAACATCAGCTAATGGGTAGCACAAAACATTTTATTAAATACTAATAGTGCAATCATGTTATTAACCGCTTGAGAGGTAGAGCAATTTACCAAAATGTCTGCCAAGGAAGTAGGAAGGATATCAAGGTCGTGAAATACAGAAATATTTTTGATGAGGCACATTTCCTGGTTCCCAGAGCATAAATTCAATAAAATAACCTGAACTAAGCTGATGCCTGTTGAGGAAGGTCTATTGTAGTGCAGTCAGTTAATTGTTTCTCCACAAATTGCTGCAGTTGGAAAGAAAACTGTCTATTCTGCCTCAACCTCAGGACATATGCCAATTTTCAAACTTTCTTGCAATTGAATCACAAATTATAGAATAGCACATGCTAAGAATGTTTTGCACTATAGATGTAATTGCACACATGCAAATAAAAACTAGATTTTACAACCGATCTGAGTAACTGCGCAACATAGCCAATTCACAAGGTGCCCAATGCACATAAAACATCACCTGCACTTCTTTTTTATGTCCCAAAGCTTCAACCTGCTCCAAGCAATCAGGAAACATTAACTTTGGATAGAGGCGATGAGCCCAATGTTCAAGTTTTGATAAGAGAAGATCCAAATCTTCAACCTTTAAAATATTGCTTCTTCAACACAATAGTTAGTTGTCTGGTGTAAAACCAACAACTAGCCAAAAAGTAAACACTGCAACAAACACTCAGCATAAAATATTATTCGTCAACAATCATCATAGAACCATGAATAAATTTATGTAGAATTCATTAATAATAACATTGTTTTATTATTAAGCCTCCTCTGAAAGTAACTTCCAATAAATGTGACTTGCCCACTGATTTCAGCAGCTTGCACTGAGGTTGCCATGCACTAAGGCACTAAGGTAAAAATTGAAAGGTTGCCATCACACAGCCTCTAATTAGAGTCATTACAGTCTAATGAGTTTGGTTAAGGGACAGTTTAAAAAATGATTTGCCTTCAAGGTTCCAACAGAATTTGGTCATTACGTTCTTTACAATTTAGGTTCTGAAGTAAATGTCATCAAAAAGCTCACTTGCACCTCATGCAAACCTTTTTTAAACCACACTGGCATCTAAACTCAATAGCACTTACCTATTCTTTTTCTCCATAGCAAAATGTTTGATGAATATCTAAGTCTGAGGTAACTAAATTATGTCCCAATAATTTGAAACTATTTTTTACTCTGCACAATGGAAAACATTTGTTTATAACCAAAATGTAGGCCAGAGCAGGCACTGTTGAGACAAATCAACTCAAACAGGCAAATAATAAATTTAACCAGCTTCAAAATGTAAACCAGATCATATTTGGATATACTCATCATACACTGATTGAAAGCTTTTTTTTGCTGAGACATTTTGGTCACTGAAACATTTCAGTCATTTTTGTTCATAGCAGTATTGAAAGTTTTGAAACTCGTTGTAATAGTATTCATCAGTCTATATTTTCAGACATTGTAACTGAATTGACTTATTTTTTCAGTCATTAAAAAAATTTGGTCAATGATTGAAAAACGACTGAAAAAAAACAGGCAATGATCAAATATTGGAATATGTTTGAAAAACATCATCCTGCCAGATGTCTAGTCCATTAACTGGTTTTGCTCCACATTGATAAGCACACAAATATAAATGGCATTACCTCATATCCTTTCCCCTTAAATAAAGCATCACTAAAATACGATTTGAGAGCAGGAATTCCTCTTGCACTGAGAAGCCTGGAATATAAACAGACATGAATGAAAAAATGAATCAGGCACAAACTAACACAGTGGTGTAAAAATGTGGTTGCACACTCATGCCATGCAACCAAAAACTCGGAGTGCATGAATGGGATTTGCAGCGACATAACAGTGCCAAGTTTATAATTTCAAGTGCAATATTATGGCAAAGCTTATATTATGTGCTTCTAAAATTAACAGAAAATTTTGCACCCCTCAACTAAAAATTTCATGTCATGCATGCAACAGTATTGCTGCTAACACAAAAACAGTTCAATGTTTGCATTTGTATGTACTGAACTGACACTATTTTATCCAATGCATTATGTTTTTTGTTTACCATGTCTTTGATTAAAAAAACATCGCCCAACATTTGATCTACACCAAGTTTTCTCTAGCTTTTTTAGCTATGGAACACCAAGAAATAAAGACATATTTGGGAGGTCATTTTGGCAGTAAAGGTTTGACTCCCACAGTAACTTTTTGCATTCGTAAAAAAACAAGTGTTTCATGCAGGTTAGGATCTTTTTATGGGTCACGCCCTGATACACATGAAAATCAGCCATGTATGTGAGAAGCCAACAGTAGCATTCATGCTCTTCACGAGGTAACAAACACCAGTATGTGAAGTAAGGAGCCAAATGAACTTGCAGTGTGTCATGTTTATTGTTAAGCTGAACACTGTAAAGGAGGTTGCCCAACACAGGTGAAGAAACACTGATCTTTACAAATGGTTAGCTCTATATACGCCACGTACAGGAGTGCACCACACTCCCCCTAATGTTTCATTTTCGATCGAGCAGTTCTTTGTTAAGAAGTACAGTAGTAAGATATTAATCTGAAATTTATTGAAACTGTTTCAGATAAATATGGAATAGAAGATTTGAAAATCGGAGGTTTTGTCACATTTTGTGTCATCACGGATTTTGCACTCTTGTAGAAGTTTCAAATTCAGTGCCTATGGTTCACTCATCTACTGAAAGTAATTTCTGCAGAATTTGTGGGACAGAAGGATAAATGGTGGTTGGGTTTAGAAAAGATTAATCAAAATTATTTCTGCTGCCATATTTCAAATCAAGCACAATCTTTATGGATTTTATATTTCATGCATTAGACTGGCTTCTAAACAATATTCATGGCAGTCACTGCAGATGTTTTTATTGCATATATATATAGAGGATTTCGGCACGAAACATTTTTGAATTTCAAGTAGGCCACTATAATTGAATGCATCAATAATTATCAACACAAAATACATTGCTCCATAAATTTCAATGTTGGTATACAAAAACTAACATTTTTGGTGGATGTTTAAGACTGGAGTTATTTTTTTCAGAAGTTTAGGCAAACAACACAACCCACCAGGTATGTTGTTTGATTGTTATATTGTTGGGTAATTCATTTTTTTACATAACGCATTTTTTTTAACCAGAATGCGCACAGAATCATGAGTCATAGTAGTGCAAAAAATATTAGGTTTTTAAATACTCCTTAGCAAGGCAAAAGTATAAATATCAATGCTTCCAAATGTCATTCAATATGGAAACCAGAAAAATGTGATTTTTTTGGTTTCTCTCAAACTCAATTTGCAGATACATTTTGTTTGCATACCAAGACAGGATAGATAAGCTGATACATCCATGACTGGTGATATGTGATTTATTGAGATGGAAAATGATCTTTGAAACCCTTTACTAACAGATATTTTAGAGTGTGAAGGGTAAACTGTCATTCACCAAATACTTTAACTATCATAATTGTAACAGTTTTAAACATATATAACCTTTTTGAATCCAATTTTGGTCCTCTGTTAAAACTTTTCTTCTTTTTGGCTGGTCCAGCTTGCTGGTCATCCAATTCTGCTAGATCTTCTTCATCCCCTTTTGGAACTAGAAAAGAAGTAAGCAACACTTGGACAACATGAAAAAGTAAATAAAATTGTAAAACTAAACTTCCTGAGCTCTACTGTTTCAAAGATATAAATTAATGAAAATAAGTAATCCTCTGTCTTTTTACTTTAGCTGTACTTACAGACATCTCCTCACTATTGTGGCAGAAGATTGTATTTTGCGTACATACTTAGCAGTCAACCAAAAACAAAATATAATTTTGAAATTCACCCTCCATAATTCTTCCAGCTTAGGGATGCATCAGAGTTCTGTTTCATTGAAAAACATGATTTAGTTCAGGTTCTGGCCAGAAATGAGTCACTTCTACAATAAGCAAAACTAAACTTACCTTCATTGTCTGGTTGTTCTTGCAAAAATTCTTTGTCATTACTACCAAGTGGAAAGTCAGCATCAATTACATCATCTTCCATGCTCTACTAAACTTATATGCAACACATTAGTTGCAAAAATGTGGCCTATCATACATAAAAAACACTGGTATTGTCTGTTTTCTCCCAAGGCAAATGCTGTGCTGGGGTTCATCCTTCACACTGGTAACACTATCGCAGGGGTCTCCAAACAACAGTTCCACCAAGGGCCAGACATCTTATATAATGTGCATATTTCAGGATACATTACTACATTCTACTGAAATCAACAAATTATTCGAAAATATTTTATTTTTTCACTGACATAATGGCTTAAAGAAAAAAAATTAAAAAAAGTAAAATAGCTTAAAGAAAAAAAACCTTAACGAAAGTTGGCAAGGTTAGAGTGACTCTAAGAGTCAAACCGAAAATCATTGGCATAGAAGCCGTAACGCATAACCCTTCTTGTTACGGGCCTTAGGCCACGAGGTCCACGCTGTTTGAATGACAAAGTGACCCTTTTATTTGAATTGCGTCAGGACAGGCCTATCCGCAGTCACTTCCTGACGGTAATGCGTTACGGCTGCTACGCCAATGGTTTTCGGTTCAACTCTCACCTTGCCAACTTTCGTTTTGTTTTTTTCTTTACTTTTTTCCAGGTTTAGGTGTTACGTTTAGGGGTAGTGTTAGGGTAGTGTTAGGTTAGGGCTACGGTCAGGGGAAAGGTTAGGTTTATCTTTTATATTTAGTTCATTTCCACCAAGCCTACTGCACTCTCGTCGTGCGTTACCGTTAGGTCACAGGTGGCGTATGAATAACAATAAGTCTTCAAATTTCAAGATCCATAGGCGTATCCATAGCCACTGCCTTTGTCTTTTTTTGTACGCAACACTGTTCATTCATCATTGTTCTTGGTGAATTGCATGTTGTGTGGTTGAAACGTTGACCTGAGAAAACCTACTTCAATGGGTGAACAAAACGTTGACTAAAATAAAAAAATAATCACCAAAATACCGAACTTTATGTACTACTGTTTCTTTGCTTATCAACACTTCGCGCCAAACAACAACTTGTAAATTTTCACAAAACCACCACTACGAGCGCTGTTTCAATTGCCTACCAGTGTTGCCACTCTGTTGTCACAGAAAAGCACTAGATTTCATGATAAAAACACTAGATTCACAAAAAAGGCACTAGATTACAAAATATTGATCATTCTTCTAAAAGAATTCAATGCAAGTTAGCTGCAAAAGCAAAAGGCAAACTTACACACAATAAAAATGGCCAGGAAACACGTTGCAGTCCAAACAAAGACACTGTGCAACTCATTGTAAACCAGTCACAAAGAAAACGGGAGAAAGCAGCAACACTTGTGTTTGTTTTGCAGGCCATTGAAACTTTTAACAGCTGACCACAGTGACTTCGGTGTGGTTTAACTCAAAACAAATTATATGCTCACGTGTAATTTGAGATGTAATCAAGCAGAATTTTTAGCAAATTACAGTACAATGGCACAAAATGAAAAAGTCTTATTGCGGTTACATTTGCACAAAATTGTGTAATTAATTACATTTAGCTCACTCATAAAAAAACACTAGATCGCTATGAAAAAAACACCAGAACACTAGATGAAATGCAAAAAGAGTAGATCTAGTGGAAAAACACTAGGAGTGGCTCCACTTTTGCCTACACTAAGGCTAAGCATAACGCATATATCAGTCAGCCCTGGGTGTGCACTGTGCACAGCGCATCAGTGTTGAGCATGACCTGGTTTCCGGATCGTGTTCCAACCGGATTCTCCAATTCAGAAACGGATCCGGTGTCAAGCGAAATTTCTGACCTACTAATAATTCGCCTTTATCAAGGCAACTTTCGTGTTATGAGCACAGTACTCAAGACTTCAAGAGAATGGTCAAGCAATAAAAGATCAAATCTGTTTTTCACAGAGTTTAATGTGCGTGTGCAAATTGAACTAGGCTCGCAACCAGAGTGGGGAACAAACCGGGAAATCAAAGCTTCCACGAAATTTTTATGCATTATTTTAGATTTTCATACAATGTTATGTTGATCTATGTTTCATGTGAAGCCCCTGAACAAACTACCGACTACTTGTATTTTATACTGGGATCCTTGTATCTGCATGGTCCAATTTATTCGCGATAGTAGTTTTGTGTAGAGTGTGATTTCTATAGCCTGCATGCAAAGATTCGTTATTTAGGTATTTGAGATCGAATTGGCCAACCACCCTTTCCTTATTCTATAGCGATCCACTTACGAAGCTATGGGCGTTTCTGTAGTCTATGTTTCATGTATTTTATTTATTTGTTTGTTTATAGCAGACACGAAGTCCATAGTATGAACACACACACTCTGCAGAACGCAGGTTGAAAAAACAGACAATACAGAACGGA
>JGI24159J19872_10008944_pt1 | contig 13121 bp, 13 predicted proteins | sample Ectturendosymbi4_FD_19872 | JGI IMG/M metagenome (IMG submission 19872) | reverse complement strand
ATGGCACTGTGTTTATTCATTGTAAACAGTGTATACTATGCTAACAAGTTAATCAAATATTGAAATTGCTGCAATTTCAAAAATTTTAGCTCATAAATCCTGATTTTTTAAGTATTTGAAAAAAACGTAAGGCATAAAATACATCATATTTTTGATAATGAAGCAGAAAACAAGATTTAAAAATTTTGGAAATATCGGTATCGGCCCATGAATGGCCGATATATCAGTATCGGCCTCAAAAAAGCCACATCGGCCGATCTCTAAAAAATACCACTCTAATTGTGAATTAAAATTGCTGCTAGCAGTATCAATGATTGTTAAATCTATTACAAATGCAGCTGTTCTTCAGCTGATGAAGTATTGATATGCATTTAGCATGAAATCTGTGCCAATTTAAGAAGTATACTTCCAAATTACTGCTTCAGTCTTCGAGTTTTCGCAGATATTGAAAATACAGTAGCTGGTTTGGAAACGCTTTTCTTGATTTCATGCAAATGTTTGCAGTTTGCTCTGTTGTTTCTAATACAACTTTGCAATATTATAAGCTTTGCTATGCAATAGTTTTTAGTTTAAAATAAAGGCATGTGGTGTTAATCTTCTAAAGGAATGTTTCTATAATACTTAACTAATCTCCACAAACGCGACGGATTTGAATCAGAAAGTTAATTTTATAATAGGAAATCAATTTCACATAATACTGTATTACGTGTTGTCGGTCCCGAGATCTTATTCAAACAGAAAATTTTACTATGCAGTGCGGTTGTGGGACTGAAGATGCGTAGTGTTACATGAAATCAATCTCCTATTAAAAATATGTGGATTGATTCAAAACCTTGACCTGTGTGGAGACTAGTTCGTTAATATTGCCTTGGTTTTACTCACTTTTTCAGAGGCAATGATATTGTTACCTGCAGAGATCGACTTTGGAAACTGACTAACAAATTAAGGCGCTATCTTTCTGTGATGTTCAGGTTCTTGCAAAAAAAGTGAGCATTAAGGCTCTTACCAGCTCCCAAAGACTGTATCTTATCAAACAAGGTCTGCTGGATAGATCTGAAGCTGTTAGAGAAATCGTGAAAACTCAGCTTTTCCAAGCCTGGCTGTTAACTTACAACGTAAGTTTTTGCTTCTTCTAGAATCTAATGTTTCTAAGCGTTGGTCCCAGCCGGTGTCGTTTTATAATATCGTGTTGAATTAACAATCGTTGATCGTTTTTTGTTAAAAAATTGATATTTTTGAGGTGCTAAAATATACGACAGTGCACATAAATGATGATGTACTTGTGGGCAGTGTTCTCCGTAATGTTTAGGGTTCTTGTAAGCGCAAAAAACACGCTAGTTCAGCTTTTCGCGAAAAAACAAAATGTGCATGGTTTTCGCTGTGATGCTCGTTTGCTCGCTGCCTGGAGCAACTGCCGTTTGCTTTTTCTCCATTTCGTGACAAATTATAATTCCGTGCCCAAAGTTAGGTTTAGGGGCGCGCAAAGTAATGGTTAAATATAGCAATTTGAACCACTGCTGTTGCGTCCTTGATACTTTCTTAACGTACGGAAATGACTGCATCTTGTCAGTTCCTATTTTTACCATTTGATTTTACTCGTAATTTGACATCATTTAATGACTTAAGATGTCCTAGTTTTTATTTTTATTGGACTTATGGTCCTGGCTCATATTTGCGTTTCTTAAAAAATTCCTCTATCTGCGTGTCACCTCTCATATCTATACTATGCCAACTGCTCTGTTTAATAGAAATCTAGGTCGTTACACTCGATTGTCAATAACGTTGACGACGCGTGCAAGAACTTGATATCCGAATAATTCCAGTTTACGCTGCTATCGCCATTCAACACTCCGACAGTCGCTTAATCTAAGAAAAAGGGCACTTGCAAGGTGTCCCACATCAAAATATTAACACCATGAACACTGGCGCTCGCAATCTGCCACGAACTGACATCTTTGCGCTTCGCACTGCAAGCGCAATTCAACGCTCAAACACAAACGCTGCAGCGCCCACACTGCAAAATTACGTGCTTTCTCTGGTTCCAGGGCGTAGAGGTGGGAAGAAATATTGCTCTCATCAATTTTTACGGGGACCTAACTAGAAAACCACCTGGTCATATTAGGTACCCCGGGAAGGTGCAAAGATAATTTTGATTGCGATGCTATTCTGCGCGTGACGAAGGTTTTGACAGACTACAATACAATCATCTAATCTTGATTTAACTTAGCAGCCTGACTTTTATTATGCTTGTATGCTTATGATGTATATTACTCCTGCTTGTTTGTCTTATCTTGTTTATTTTTGTGAGTTTCCCGAATGAACTTGAATGAACTTTTGAAGCATTTTTATACGAAAAACGCTCGTGCGCTTTAATGCTAGAAAATGTTTTTATGAACCGATGTAAAGGTGCACCGTATTTGAATCGCGACATGAATTTAGAACGAATTTGACTGTCTGCACACAAGCGATTAAAGCCATGTGCGGTCGCCGAGCTTCAGCTGGAACATTGCTTTTCGGTTTCTTAGCGGAAATGCTCAACCTGACCTCAGAAATGAGGTCTGCCATATGTATGATTCCAAAGCCCAGGACTGTGCTTTGGATTACACTTATGACCCCAGTTTTGCAAACGCGAGTTTTATGACTTGTGCATCACAATTTTTTCAGTAAGTTTTGTTGTGTGAGTTACGGAAAGCAGACGGCAGTCATTTCGTGTTCTCTTTTAGAATGTGATACTAATTTTAAATGCACTTTCATTGTAAAAATACATTCACATTTTAACAGACCTGGTAACGCCACTGACTTTCTGATTGCATGCATTTGTTACGAAGCTTCAATTTTTTTTGTTTTTTTAGGCTAATCTTTTGGATTTATTGAAAAAACTGGATGTGGTAGGAGCGTATGAGACGTGTTGTAAAGCAGTTACAGCAATGTTTGAGTCTTCCAAACTTTCAGATCTTCATGATGGGTTTAACCTTCTCAATGCAAAGTAAGTTCAGATTTCCCAATAATTCAAGCCATGTTTTTGGAGTAAGTGTTGTACATAGAAATTCTGTTTTGTTTTCTGATTTTCGTTAGTGCAACAAACTTCAGAAGTCTGCTTACGAAGGTTACGTATATCATTGGATGAAAACGTAGATATTTCCCCACCCTACTCACTTTCACAGCGACTTGATGTGCACATGTGTATTTGCAGTCTTGGGGTATTTAGTGCGTCGTGGTACCTTAAGTTTTGCTGCATGTACTTGTTAGCATAATTTTAAATAAACCAAATTTTATGTGTACTGCACGTGCAACCCTCACAGCAACTCTTGTGTGTGTGTGTGTGTGTGTGTGTGTGTGTGTGTGCAATATGAAATTTTCAAGCACTGTTGGAATACGTGTGTGCAGATCGATATTATTGCAAGTTATGTACTTCTATTAGATACATTGCCGTTCGTTTTTTGTCACTGTGTTTCCATTGCGCAGAAATGGTATCAGGCTATTCACCTTTTCTTATCAATGTTTGCAGAAAGCTAATCGACTTTGAAAAACTTAATCCGGAATCAGCTGTTTACTGGAGTCAATTATGTGAGTACATGAAGACCAAAGGTGCAGACGGAGAAGTGTATTTAGACGACATAATGCCAACAGTTGTTGTTTTTTGTGATTACATGCAAGAATACTTCAATAGGTGAGTAGATATTTTGTCCGTTCCTTTTTGAAGTACATAAATACAGTTAGTTGGCTTTTTTCGAAGCTTAATTAATTAGTTCAATTTTCTTCGTTTTATGTTTGTTTTAAAAAAGTCGTTCTTTTTGTAAAATAATATTTTGACATATTTTTCAAGGTTATTCTTGGATAGTTTGTGTTAAAATAGAAAGCCGCGCGCTCTGACTACAGTGCCACTTCGTACAGTGCAGAACTTTTCACCGCTAGGATTGTGACCCTTCTTGTAATGTAGACCCTAATGTCAAAACTGGTTAGCGTTACACCCTGTTTTTTTTCGCTGAGACGTTTCAGTCATTTGTCCCGTAATAGTATTAAAACACGCCAAAAAAGTATTCACTGTTCTATCTTTTCGGACATTACAACCGAATTAACTTCATTTTTTGATCATTTCAAAAAACTTTGATCTATGACTAAAATATGACCGAAACAAACCCTGGGTTACACCTTCACTGCAGTTACAGTATTTACGTAGGCAATCTACGATCAGTATCATAAATACTGTATATACTCTGGAATGGTTGGTTTGATGCACACTGGTGTCAGATGACGTAGTGTTCTAATGTTTGTTTCATTTCTTTGTTTTTTGTCACATCCGTCCTTGCAACACCGTTAGTTCGAGGCACTCTGGTGTGAAGTGACGATAGTGTTGCATGTTTTTATTGATTGAATTTTTGCTATCACATTTACCTTTACCATGATCGAGGTAACTTTTCGCCCGCTGTCGAAACGTTGGGTAAAATTTACGTTGTGTCAATCATTTCCTTGTCGCGCTCAAAGGAAAGGAATATATCGCGTTGTAGAAGCATGTGCAGTAAGGGCATGTGCTGCATCGTATGTTTTGACCGCTCCGTGTTAGAGGAGAGCTGAGGCGACTACACTATGTTGTTTGGCTTACTGCGAATCTGATAAACGTTTGCGGCGCCCTCAAGCAACTTGTCTAAATCATGTGATGCCTGTAGAACAATCACTGTCATTAAATGGCAACATTCATCCTAATAATGAAAACAAAAATAAGCCTAAAAATTATTCGGTCCGAGAATGTTTTCTTGTACGTATCATCTCCGACGCCGATTGTTCAATCTTGCAGTTTTCTTGTTCCCTTAATGGATCGCATTAAGAATGAAGAAGAATCTTTATCGCAAAAAGAGGAGGATGACAAAATCGAAAAAGAATTTGTTGCCGAACAGTTGCTGAAAATAGCCATGAAAATGGATTACAGTGACAACGCAGGTGTTGTGAAAGATTTAAAAACTTACGTAGAGTCAGTGATAAAGTTTATAAGCTTTTCGATTTCAGTAAATTAATTTTACTTGGCTTGAATTTTTTTTTCAATATTCACTGTTTTTTTGTGCGCCAGGTAAGCGATTGTTGGGTGGCCTTTTTTGTGGTGCTACGTTAGATGCGGCTCCTGCAGAACTCCGGTTTGAGCTAAAGCAGCATCTGTGAAGTTTGGCAGATGTAGTCTGTAGTTTTAAACGTCTCCGGTTATGCCACAAGTCGAAGTGGTGGTCGTTGTTGTTTGTGCATCTGAGGGTTAAAAGAAAACACTTTGGCATTCCATCTGGTGAACCCGTTAAGAATCACTGCTTTACGCTGTTGTTTTTCAGGAAGGAAGAAAATGATTGAATTTCTCAAGAGTGTGATCTCTCAGATCGATGTTTTGTGTTTTCCTTGGTTGATATCCCCTATTGCTAAAAGTCTAATCGATTTGCACGTTAATCCTGGTTCAAGTGAAAGGTATGCGCACGTTAATTTTCGATTTGCAGACCGCATATCAATAATTAACACCCATCTCTCAAACAAGCGGGTTTTACAAAAGCAAGGACCTTATTGCTTTTGCTCTTCATGTGTTTAAATGGCTGGATTTGTTGCAGGCCTTTGTGTTTCTGCATTTACCCTTTTTTTCAGGGAAGAAAACGAACGCGTGAGTTTGGTTGCGGATCTTATATCAACCGCCCGTGAGCCGCCTGGCGCTTCTTCACAGGATAATATGGGATGCATCACTGAACAACAAGCAAGAGATTACAAACTTCAGGTCAGTCATTTTGAACGTCGTTGATAATAGAGCCATTAGCGCTTTATTTTCGCAAGAAAAGGAACAAGTTTCCTTATGCTTGCTTTGTACTCACTTTGGAGTGTCACGAGTGGCCTTTGCGCCAAGGACGACGTGGCTGGAGAGGCCGAAGGTGCCAATTTTCAGGTTTTCAGTTAGACCTGGCCGGGATTCGAACTCAGCCTGTCACGTGCTGAGAATCGTCCTCAGCCTATTGTATCGCTTAGCCGGTAAAGATTAAAGATACTACAGACTCGGAGAATAAGAATGGAAAAGCATTGATCTCGATCTCTGACAACAAGGTGTACCTCATCGTTTTGATGTGAAATAGGCTTATTCTTTTAATTCGGAGTGTGTTTTTCTAAGTCTTTGTAATGTAAGGCCCATAATCATTGTGGTTCACAGGCATAATTATTATATATTTCGTGAATTTTGAACGTTAAATATAATCAAAGTACATGAACAAGTGAGTCAGCGCTTGAAATCAGTGAATGAAACAGGCCTTTCCGGAGGCTGCGTGAGTTTGACAGTCTTCATTCTGCGATGCTCTGAAAATGGTTTGGGCGGTTGATTCAAACATTTTGTTAATACAAAAGTGTTCTTAAATCAGCTTGAATGCAAGTAGGTCGATGAATGGTAAGTACCAGAGGTGGCCACGGATCCGGAGTGCCAGAGTCGACTCCGGCAGGATTCTACGTTTTTCTATCTGACCTGGATCTAGAGCTGGAGTCAAATATTGGTGAAAAACCGGACCCCGATCTGGAGTCGCTTGTCATTTTCGACAGTAGCAGGGGTCTGCGTGGTCTTTATAAATGTCATTTCTTAAGTACAAACATTGCGGAACTTCGGTTGCATCGGTGGTAGTCGGAGTCTGAACAGGAGTCAGATTCACAAATTTGAAAAGTTTTTGGACCCGAATCTGGATTAAAAAATTTTGGAATAGGAGCGGAGTCGGAGTCTAAAAATGTGACTCCGGCCACCTCTTGTATGCACCCACTTTAAAAGCTTGGAGTGTTTACCTCTTGTAATGTGAAGTTGACCGAAAAGCAACTAGTTCTAGAGCAGTGCTTCTCAAACTATGGGTCGCAGCCCCAAACGGGGGCGCGAAATGTAATTTTGGGGCCGCGAAACAAATTAGCTTAACAAATCAGATATAAACGTTGTTGCAAACTTTACAAAAAATTTCAGAGTAGACCTGCAGTGATTCTATTTTTACTGCATTTTTATGGGTAATGCCGTGTTTCATGCTGCCAGTTATTTAGCCTACTAGGGTGTCTTCCTGAGCTGTCACATAAAACAATCAACTAAGCACAAGCTGTACGTTTTTATATCATGATTGTTTTAAAGCACTGAGCAAAACTGACCTTGTTGCATTCATTTCTACACGAGGGTACGTTTGTGTCTAGAACTCTAGCTCTAGTCTAGGGGCTTGCCTAACTACTTTAAAAGCACTCTGGGTTGTTTTAGACCAAAGTCAAAAGCTTCACACACAGTTTTGGAAGTGGCTTGGAATTTGAATTAGAAAAAGCTGGATCCGCTAACCATACACAACTGAAATTCCAGAAGGACACACACCTGCCATGCCCAGGATAAGTGCAGAATTAACAAAAGTTTACGACTGGAATTTTCAAAACAAAGTTTTTGATTTTTGGATAAGAACAAGAAGTTAATACCATCCAGTCATTTCTGATCTAGCTATTCATAAACTATCGGCCTTCTGCACATCGTATGTGTGAAAAGGCTTTCTCAAAACTGATGATCATGAAGTTCAGAAACTGATCCTTTGTGTAAAATGCTGAGAATGTCCTTTGTCCTCCATTGTCTCGTATAAATCTACGTATGGACGACCTGTGCAAAAATCATGACGTGCATCCATCCCATTAGTTATGCTTGATAACTTCTATCAATTGAATTGCTTTTTATTTTTTTTCACGTCACTGTTCCCATTACGAGATTGTTTTATTACTGTATAGGTACTTTCGTGGATTGTGTGCATTTGTATGATTTCGAAATATGGCGGAGACAAAAAATTGCCTCTTGAGATTTGTAATGGGACGTTTACACGTATCATTAACTTCTATGCTATCCATCAAGGGGTCGCATAGAAAAACCTTTTTCAAAATGGGGCCGATGAAGAAAAAACTTTGAGAAGCCCTGTTCCAGAGCACTTTCCAATCAAAGGCACACCGCAACAGATTGCATATCACTAGTTTGTAAAAGCGTCCTATTTTTGGTCATAAATACACCAGCTGCTGATATGATCAACGAAAATACCGATGCTTTGCTAGCAGTCATCAAAAACTGCGCCCAGTTGAAGGGCTTTTACAGCTTTTCCGCACGAGCAAGAACTACGTGAACTTACTGGCTCCGAAATGTGGAAAGCTGGTCTTCAAGAATTTTTGATGGCGTTTGAAACGCTGCGAAATTTTAGACCAGTTATGATTAAGAATCCTGCTGGTGCATTTAGCTCGATACAAACTGAATCAAATGGTAAAGCAAACTTTTATTTCAGAAATTCAGACAAATTTCTGCTTGGTAGTGACTAGTGACTCAATGTTCTTTCAAATTTTTGAGATGTGAAAACCAAAAGTCAAAACTCTAACAGACAATCAACCTTATGTCTGTTTCTGTCAAACGTTCTTCAGATTCTTATTACACTTCAAAAAATATATGTCTTTCAAAAGGCTTTTAGATATGACCCTTGATCTGGAACACTTCCGATTGCAGAAGTCAATACACTTGTTTTGTTATTGTCAAGAAAAAAATACACTGCGATTTTAACTACTACATGTGAAACTGTTTGGTTTCCGTCATTTCAGTGGCATAAGTCAAGAGAGGCACATAGACACTGCTATGAAGTTTCGAGAATGTATTGGAATGTCCTTCATGAGAGGTTTTGGAAATCAGATATGATTTTGGTTCAGAGCAAAGCTCAGATCTTTCGAAAACGGGCTTTGCCAATTACATGGGTTTTGTCAATTCATTACAGAGCGATTTGCCCAATATTTTATCGAACTTACCTAAACGTCGTGGCTGATTTAATTAATTTGAAGACGAGTTTGCTCAATTTTACTTCTATGCTGAAAGTCAGGTTAGTCAGCCCGCATATCATGAAACAGTTGCAGCGATTTGACGTTATCATTTGAGCAATACGTAATCTTTCTTTTGATCAAAACGTTTCCAGGGAACGATTAGCGGCTCCTTTCAGTTTGTTTTTGGACGAAATAATTTGTTTTGATCTAGCCGCGTTGCAGTGACACTCCATCAGATTATTTTCGCAGTTCTGTATAAAAGGCATTTGCTTAGGGTGCAATAATCCCGCCAAAGGGTAAATGTCGTAATGGTTTTACCACGAAACTTCCTACCTCCTGGAAAAACGGTTTGTGTGATGAAAAACACCTGAGTTTAAAAGAAAAAACACCTGGGTAAGAAATAATAAGACATGAGTTTTTGTTAAACTCAGTCTTAGCCGCTCACTAGAACAAGTCAATGCCCGATTGAGACTCTATTGAGTATTGGAATAATACACTTCTTAACTCAAGAACAAACTCAGAGCGCAAGTACACTTCTAATATTTCTTCTGAGTCAAAGGCCGAAACATCAAATGTTAAAAGTAACCTTTTGCGTTTCGTTTTTCTCATTCCAAAAATACTTCTTAAGCAACTTGTGGTTTTTGTTTTGTAGCAAACCTACACTTCCAACACTGCATTTTTTGTTTTCCCTGTTAACGTGATTGCAAGTGGTTTACGTTTTTTTTTCAACTCACAACTTCCGCGAATGTTGCCCAGTTGAGTGTTCAATTTTTTTATTTGCTTAGGCAAAAATCAATACTTGTTTTGACAGATTGCGAAGCATAGTGTTAGGATAAACGAGATGATGGATGAACTGGAAGGCTTGATTTCAGCCAAGGATTTTAAAGCTGCATCATTGTTGCAAAAAGGCATCGATCAAACCATGCAGGAGAAGCATGAATTGGAAGAAAAACTTAAGCCTTGCGAAGCTGCTGACGAAGCTGACTCAGCAGAAGAGAGGGTATGCTTTGCATCCTCAATATATCAATAACTGATCGAATGTGTGCAAATCAACTAAATGCATGGGAGCCTAAAAGCGAAAGGAGCGACAAATCATGTTTTGTGCATTATTTTATCTACCAAGTTAGCAGACGTAACTGTTACTTTTTTGTGGTGAATGGCAGGTGTGTCAAACTCGTTTTCACTGAGGGCCATATCAGCATTATGGTTGCCCTCAAAGGGTCAGTTGTAACTGTATGGTTGTCCTCAAAGGGCTAGTTGTAACAGAATTAACCACAATCACTTACGCTACGCTAATGCTAGAGCGTCTCTGCGACGTAATAACGGTTATGTTGCAGTGAAAGGAGCCTTAAAACTGAATAACTTTTTAAAGAGAGACGTTCGGTCAGCAAGGTGACTAAACTAGCAAAGTTATAACATGGCAAGAACGTCACCTTTGTGAACAGGTATAAACCACTACAGTTCCAAAAAAATAAGCAGGCTGAGGCTTAAAATTTAAGCTTCACGGGTCACATGAAAAGACGTGGCGGGCCACCAGTTTGACACATGTGGTGTATGGGATCAGCATTTGGAGATGTTCAATTGGATGTGGCATTAGTAGCTGTCATTGCTGAACTCAGTCGCGTAGTACTGTATTTGTTTTCCGGCCCACCTACAACCACGAGCTTCTTAAATATCTGTTGATGGTAATGTATTTTTGAAGTATCCTTGTACTATATAAACGATTGGGTGTAAACAAGGACAGACATATTGGCTGATTTTTTACCTTTTCCTAGACCAGTAGTTGGTGTTAATTCGACATTTAGGTTATAAATTTTAATGGATATGTCTGCAAAACAGCAGTAAAAATAGCGTTCTTATTTGGCTTATTGGCTGCTGTAATTGATATGAAATTTTTAGCACAATAGCTTGCTTCTATTTTCCATAAATGCTAAGTGACCTTTTTGTTGTAGCAAATCATAAAAAGTTGTTTTAGATTTATACAAAAAACAAGTGTTGTGTCGCAAAACACTTCCATTTCGTTTTCTTATTGTTTTAGTGTTGACCAAGAAAGCCACTAATCTTTTTTGTGATTATTGGTATCGAAGATACGCCAGGTTGCGAAGACAATTGACAGTTAGCGCCCACAAAATCCACAAGTTTGTTCTTTGAAAACGCGCTCTTCGAACCAAATATTTACAATTTTTAGTAACTTTTTTCCGAACGCAGTGCTTTTTAAAATTGGTAAATTTTTACATCGCTATCGACACCAGCTGCTATGCGTGTTTGATTTTTGACATTCTTATTACATGACCGTGATTTATTTTCGTGATATGTTGCAGAACGACGCCGGGACGGTCATCAAATGCTTGAAGATTTTCACCGAACTTGTATCTTCACTTTTCTTGTCTCGCTGCAATTCCAAACAGCACGGCAGATCGACACGAAGAGGTGTTCATCCTACAATATTGTCTCTGCTCGAGACGTTCGTTAATCCATGTGTACTTAACGAGCAACCAGAAGTCAGAAAAGAAGCCATCACCGCTTTGGGTACCTGCTGCATGTTTTCAAGACAACTTGCTTGCCAAAATTTCGCACTTTTCATGCAGGTAAGCCGCAAACAGCCAGTTTATGTGCTTGATATAGCTTACTTTCAGACATCTCTAAACCAAAGTCAGCAAATTCTCTATTTTTTACTTCAATCGTGGAATAAAACCTGTACAGAACCTAGAAATATTAACAATTAATCCCATTACTATTCGTTGGCTTTACTACGATTGTTACTGCTTTAAATCTAGTGTTTTAGGTTCCGTGCTGTGTTAGTTTTGTCCCATAGTTCTTCGTGTACTTCTGCTTATAATTCTTTTCAGAATTCAAGAAGTATACGGCTACTGTTACTCCGTCACTGGTATATATTTATGTAGAATTGCTAAGTTTATTGGCGACAGCGAAAAAGATGTAGCCGTTCAAAAAAGATGCGTCCGTTCGAAGTTTGAAAAACAGGAAGACGTTCTATCATTGATGTACTACTGTATATTGAATAATTTTCTGTTTTCGACAACAGAACGTGCAGTGTCACTGTCAAAGGACCCATTGACACCTACCGACGTCGCTTCTTTCCCTTGCATTCCTGACCACGTGCTCCCTACGTAGTTGGGTTGCTAAATAAACTGAACTGTGAGCTGTCAAAGGAATGCTTGCAAATCAGACAATTACTCTTTAGCTTCTGGCGCATTGCTGACGATATTCTCTTTTTTGGCATTGCAACGCATCCACCTGTGCATCGGTTTTATGAGAGCCTAGAATTTTTCAGTTGCAGAGATATTTGTTTATTTTTTTTTTTCTTTTAAATCTTCAAATTTTTAGTTGAATATGATTGATGCGTATACTTTTGAAGGTTGCTCAGGCTGACTCCTACATTGTTCGAGTTCCAGCCATAAACGCCATAAATGACCTGGTCAGACTTTTTGGCGTTGAAACGCTCACGTCCAAAGCCAGCAACGCGAATCAAACTGATGGGGAGGTAAGAGTCACTGACTATGAAACTGAATCATTGATTTGATCACGCGTTGCATTTCATAATTACTTTGGTACTCAGCAAAATAATACGCTTGAAATAAACGGACTTGACTAAAATTTTTAGCTGCAAAAACGCAGTTTGACATAACGACGTTCCGCCTGGGCCTGGGTTCTTAAACTGGGGGCGTGAAAGGTTCGCAAGGTGGACGCCAGTATGGCAGTGACATATTGTTGAAAAGGAGGATAATGCCAAATAAATCATGATTTTGTTTTTTGTGTTTGATTGTGAGGTTAGGTGAGGCCCGAGTATGAATGACCAACGCCAAAAGGGGCGCGACTTAAAAAAGTTTAAGAACAAGCCTCAGGCCTAGAGCAAGGTAGCGATGGCTCGGTACAAGCGTTCCAGTGAAGCCGTGTTTGTTTTTCCAAGATGTTCGCCAAGGTGGTTAATTAGCCATCAGCGTAATTCCTTATATGTCAATACGAATGCATTGTTGCAATTTCGTATGAGCCGATTGAGAACAAATAATATCGCTTGTGGATGAAGGCGTTGTAGAGATTTTACCAGGAGTTTATAGGCAATTGGTTTGAAATGTGGCACCAGCGGCAGTAAAATCACCTGCAGTGACTGCGTACAAATGGTAACTACTTCATTTAAAATGGTGTTTTCTGATAAAGGTAAGTGCAGAGTTTATGTACACCACAATTTTTTAAGGCTGTCGATGTTGTCATAGGCCTCTTAGTGTGAATCCGCATTTCATCCATAAAAAATGTAAGAGTTGGACTTAATTCACTCTTCGTGGGCAAGTGCATTATTTTTGCTTGGTATT
>JGI24159J19872_10008942_pt1 | contig 13124 bp, 6 predicted proteins | sample Ectturendosymbi4_FD_19872 | JGI IMG/M metagenome (IMG submission 19872) | reverse complement strand
CCCCCCCTGGCTCAAACCTCTAATTACGCCACTAGCTATTGCCTAAGTATCTGCTTATACTGGAGTTTCATTTTGACATGATGCTTCCTTCTAATCTGTATCTCGAAAATTCTGACGTGGGCAACATCAAGTGGTCACACGGGCCGCAGGTTCGCCACCTCCTCTTTAGACAGTCAGGGCCGTATCTACTTGTGTTCGGGTTAACGTTTCGCTGAAGCATACATAGTTTTCCATTTTTGCAGGTAGAAAATTAGCATTGCGTAATCGCTAAGCTTGGATTCGCACCCGTTTTCTTTTTTTGCTAGGAAGCCATTTTTTATTGAAGTGGTGGAAACGGAGAATAACAACTTGCATATAGCTTTAAAGACTAAAGAAAACTGAGAGTCGCTCGCTGGTGTTTTTGCTGTGCTTGACATCACAGCTTGACTTGTTAAGAAAAAACAGCGGCGACCTTCCTTGATAAATGCAGTGGGGCTGCGAGAGAAAACTTAGCTCTTTTTAATGAAAAAGAACACACAAAACAAGTGTAGGATATCCTGCTGTAGCACTGATGTTGGATTTTATGTTTAGCATAATCTGATCAAAAACGCGTTTTTCACCCACAGAAACAAAGCACATAGCAGCATCTTTCGTACGAACACAATCCCATGTCACATTTCATGCTTGCTTGTAAGCAATTTGCTCCACTGATTTGTAGCATTCTTTGAAAAGAATAAGTTTGAATTTTTTGGACGAACATAACTATTTTCGAAAGATTAGGTTTTAACAACTAAGAGCAGATCACATTTTGCAACACAGAAAGCGATTTGAATAAAAACGTTAACTCCTTTCCTTTGTTCAAAAATATTTTCCTTAAATGTTGATGAAATCGACATGGAGCAAATTAAGTGATGGCCGACACTTTGCCGAATTTTTCAGCAATCAGTCAAGCAGCAACATAATGCGCAAAAACAAGACGAGATGGTTCGTCAAGTATCACGTGACGAGCACTTACCCCTAGGTTTCTAAATTGACGCTAGTTTCGATTGGCTGTGGTTTATTTGCAACTAGGTTGCAGCTTTATACCGACATATCGCAAACCTTACCAAGTTTCGGTGTTATGGTCACTTGAGGCTTGAGCATCCTTATTCTCGTGACGCCTGGGCTATTTCGAAGTCAAGGTCTCATTTACTAAGACAATTATTATTACAATTTTTGTAATGTAGACAAAAGGCGTAATCTACTGAATTACTTAAGCGGATAAATTCTAGGTATGTTCCTTTGTCGTGGATGGCGTTTTTATAATGATCGATCTGGCCATCTAAAAACATGGCACTAGATCACACGACCCTGTTTCCTGTGAAAATTGTCCTCAAGTATGTAAACCAAAAATAATAGGTGACGTGTTCCATAGCAACTTTCAAAACAGTGTTGTTGGTTTGAGGCTTGAAAATGTATATATTTTGTATCGTGTTAAATGTTTATTTACAATACCTTTACAATTCTATTGGAGAAATTCAACGATGCGCTAACGATTTTTGATAACGATGTTTGGTAAAAATTGAAGTTCGTCTGCAATCTGCCGTGAAACGCTTATGGAACATTTTTTATTTAGCTTCTAGTACAAGCATCGCACTGGTTCAACTTTCTTTTTTTCTTCAGGTTAGTTGTAGTTGCTCGTTTTTTGCGAGTAATTCGTGTCGTCAGAATCTTTTATTCCCAACGACAGTTGAAAAAGTCCACCAGGAGAAAGGTTTCTCAAAATAAACGTCGTTATCGGGTGAGAGGTTTGGCCGATAGCTAAATCGCACTCAGCAGAAATTTTAAGTGTTCTTTTAGTACATACATTATAATCTGTGCAAGCGCGTGCGGCAGAGGCATAGGCCGCTTCTCCGTCGTCCTAAACAAAAGTCTGTCTTGGCGTTGTGTGTGTGTTCTTGTGCACTGCTTGTATGTATTCCCGTGCTTTTTGTATGTATCTTGTACCTGCTTTCGTGCTTGATGACTTCATCGCTGTCAATCCATGGGGAGATGAGTTCGCAGCTGTAAGCTCACTCGGAGTAACGTAAACTGCGAGAAATGAGTGCCAGAAAAATCTGCGCATTTGACGGTACTTTTTATTTCGTACTTCATCCAGTTGGCATAAGTTTGTACCTTGGAAAAGTGGGTGAATTCGAGCAGCGAATTATGACATAAAAGTTAGTTTGTTATGCATGCCTTGTTGAGAGACTGTAAAATCAGTTGAGAAAAACGAACAATAATCCTTGAAAAAAAACTTCGTTATGCAACAAAGCTCAGACGCCCAACAGAAATCGTCACTTAAGGCGAAATTTACATACTTCATATTGGCAAATCGTTAGAATTAGTCTGTCCTTCGTAGATGTCAGTTCAAACTATATTGCATGCTGCATCAAGAAATAGTTTACAAGATAGCTTCATCTTTCATTTTAATTAACACAAACGCCGGGATTTGTTGATGCTACTGCCTCAGCAAAAGCGATTTTTTGGTTCTTGAATATGACACCCAAAACCGTCGAGTTGATTAAGGTAAAATCACTTTCTTGGTGAAATATTTCACTTGTTTAAACGCAGAGAGTTTTAGCAGTTTAGGCAAAACAGTAGCAGATCCAGCGAGGAACGTTAGGGGGGGGGGCGATTTCAGTAATATTTGGTAGTGAAGTGTCATAATGGCTTCGCTATTGTAAGAGAGATGAAGTATACTTCACAACACTGCTGTAACAAAACACTGGACAACAGAATGTCTTTCCTTATATCGCGATCAATGAGACTTTTCCAACAAAACTGATAAAGTCCTGCGCAGGTTGCGGGTACTCGCATTTGCGGCGCGGGTGCCAGAACCCGCAGAGTTATAAGTGCGGGGCGGACGCAGGTTGAACTTGATGCGGGGGGGATAAGAATTTCTTTGCGCGGGTTACTGAATGCTGACTCAATGCATGTGAAGGTGACATGAGCAAAAAATAGAGAGCCTGTGGTACAAAGGTGTACAGCAGCTATGCCAAACTACTGGGGGGAAAGATTTCTCAAATTCCTGCGGGTGCGTGTCGGGAGCGGACAAAAATTCCAACCCACGCAGGACTGTAATGACCAAAGACTCATTCGGAATCGGATTTGACATGTTGTTTTCCGAATTGTACATAATCATGGTGAATTAAGTTACTTTCTTAAGTTTTAGAGAAGTTACTTAAGTTTCTTAAGTTTCGCTCGCTCTGGATCCGCCTCTGAGGCAAAGTAGACCACGGCATTTTGGTGCGGGTATAATGTGGCATAAAGTAGCTAGTTCCTAAACATGATGCCGCATTAAACTCTATGGCCATATTTGTAAATGGTTGTCCAGCTGAGTTCCTGCTAGGTCAAAGTTTAGCCTACACAACTTTGTTAAGACCAAAAAAAAAAAAAACATTTCAAGCATTGCTCATGGCATTTTTTTCTCCGGAGTGTGTTCAAATTGCTTTTGAGATTTCAATGTAGCGAATGATGTGAAACCACGCCTTGAACCTTTTAAATGTAAGTTCAATCTCACTAGATGAGTATGATCCAGCGTGGGTTAAATGCGACTTTCTTTTGTCGTGGTTGTGTAAATTCTTTGTAGCTTATCGTGTGGGTTGTTTTATATTGTTGATGTTATATTTTCTATAAATCCTGTGCAAAAACTCTTATACATCATATAATTTTTTATACCACCCATGTCTAATTACGTTTCATTTTAAAATTGTGTTACATTTTCAGTTTACAGTCAGTCTTAATTGCGTTGACTTTCCAAGAAGGAATGTAACTTTGCTTTTGCTATTGAAAACTAGCGTTTAAACAGTTTGGTGACGTTTATAACACCACAAAATACGATTTAACTTTAGTGCATGCCGAGGTGGTGGGGAAAGAAGCTGCAAACTTCAACTTTGGTACAAGCAGAAGGCGATTTAAACAGGTGTTTAAGCAACAGGAGCAACCGAGGTCCTTTAAATCCGGAAAAGCCAAAATTTTGGCTTATTTGGCTGGCACATAACCGGCCATAACTCGCCAGTCGATAGAGGTAGTATGCTGTTCAAACCCTCTAAAAATGCGGAAGTCGTGTAGTTTCGATAAAAAAGTTGTAACGTTGTGGTTTGAACTTTTTTGTGGTGGATATCACAACTTGGGTAGGTCAAGGGTTTTTTTGGAAGACGTCATTTGGGCCTGAGAAAAAGTTCAAGGGGAAGTTTCTTTTTTTTTATTTTTTTTTATTTGAAAAAAATAGTTTTTTTTATTTGAAAAAATAGGGAGTAATCGCATCTTTGGAGCGGTTGGTTGGCTTTCTAGCGTTAGTGGTTGGCAAGTTATAGCCTAAAAACAACAAATTAATTAATTATTGATTTTCTGACCATAACTTGCCAACCGCTAACGCTAGAAAGCCAATCACGGGCTCTAAAGATGCGGATTCTCGCCTAGTCTATTTTAAAATAAAAAAACAAAGAATTTGCCCCTTGAACTTTCTCTCAAGCCCCGATGATGTCATCCAAAAAACCCATGACTTGCCCCAGTTGTGTCGTCCCCCCAAAAAACGATCAAACCCAAAACTTCCCAGTGTTTTCTTAATCGACATGACAAAGACTTTCCGCATCTTTAGAGGGTTTGTAAAGCTCTGTACTGCTATCGGTTGGCGAGTTCTTGCAGGTTATGTGCCAGCCAAAAAGCCGAGAAAGGTCTCTCCAATCATCCCGGAAGGAATGAACTGGGCCCTGTCCTTCCTCGCACTGACCCCATGTCACGTCTGTTTGAAAGCCTTTTATGCGTCATTGCGTATGCTGTACGCAAAAGTTTGTGCTAAATGAAAACGACTTGGTGTTCGCACAAAATTGTCTTCGCTGGGAATTGCGAGGCGATGGTTGCACCGGCCCAGAATATGCAGCAAATATTTGGATTGTTACATAATGATGAAATGTTTCCTTTACTGCAATTACACTTTATAGGTTTTTTGTTTTTTTACTTTTTTGATACTTCATCAATTATTTGTTATTTTTCATGATATGTTTACCAATTTTTGATCACACCAAATTCCTTATTTGAGTTAGATCAACACCTTTGTGTGCATAGGCATACTCTCGTCATCTGTAATTTGTCCTTACCATGTTCTGTGTTTGTTTGTTTTTCTAACTGTTCGTAGTTTATTTCCAACTGTTGTTTTCTAACACTTGTCCATAAATAATAAACGGAGTTGGTTGACTAGATGACCGCCATGCTCCTTCACCAATCCTATATGACACAGTGACAATCTTCGTTAACATTTGATAAATCCTCTTGCCATTGTGTTTTCATTTATTCTAATTTCCACTGTCAATTGGCTACTTATTTGCATAAAGACTTTTGTATTGTTTCTGTTTATTAGGTGAGTAATATAAAACAGTAAATCAACCAATCAATGCATCACTGTGCTCTGCAGAAAGATGGGTTCGATCTGGACTTGACATTCGTCACCGAGCGCGTCATTGCAATGTCATTTCCCAGCAGCGGATTTCAAAGTTTCTTTCGAAATCCTATACAAGATGTGAGCCGGTTTTTCAATACAAAATACCCAGGAAAATACAAAATTTATAACCTTTGCAGTAAGTTGTTAATGTGGTGTGTTGTTTACAACCTACTGTGGCGTAAGTTAGTTTTTTTATGCCGTACAATCTTTGATCGCGTGTTACCCTCACAAACGTCTATTCGGGCAATTCCTGCCAAAACGCTAGTTTTATGAGTCGGATTTTTGCGTGCTTTATCCACACTGAACAATGAACACGTTCCAGCTTTTCTTACGGGTTTATTGAAAAAGTGTTCTGCTTCTTCAAAATTCTCTTTGTGCAGTATGAGAGACTGCAACAAGGGCATAAGGAAATTTTATCACAGATGGAGGAAGAAAGCAACGAAATGATGATGTCTTGCCAGATACGCTCACAGGCTGCCAAATCTATGTCAAAATCGTAGACAATAAAGGCGTAGGAATTAGAGAAGTGACAGTTGAAAATGGTTTCAACTCAATGTCAATTGGGAATGGTTCTGTGTTTATTTTGCTTTTGTTTTTGGCACATGCGTTTCACTCGTGTTTTTCGAGTTCTCCTAGAGCTTCTGCCTCCGGGACCCTCCCCCGACAAAAGGCGGGCATGGAAATGAATGAAAAAACAGTTATTGCTACTGTTCTTGTAAATGTTACTGGACAACTTAAAATCATGCGAGTTAGATACAGATCAGAGAACAGCGATTGAGACGCGATAGAAATTGAAACACGACTCTTGTAAAGTTTCAAGATATTTGAATTTGAATAGTTCTTATCATGCAACGTAGTTTTAAAGTGTTTATGCTTCAATATTTCAGGTTTACTCACAAATATCTAAAAATGTACTCCGTACACAAAAATTTCCAATGTAAAGTGGGCAGCTGGGGTTGCAATTTTTCAATTAGATTCTCTTCATTGTTAACTTTACTGTTTGTGGGTTTTATTTATTTTTATTTACACTTCATGCACCTAGCAGAGCTGATGATGCCTACTTTGTAGGCGAAATATATACTCTGTAAGATCTTTAGTGTCTGATTCTTTGCTGAGAAAGCATTTCTTCTGATAGACACTGTACACAAAACCTTTTTAGTCTTCCAATTAAGCCTCTGCGAAAATAGGTTACAAAAGAGCGTTTTTCAGCCCGTATTTGCAAATAAACACATACTGCAAGATTTTAAGCTGTTGCTTTGTTGTCTAGTGGAAATAAAAATGGATTACACATTTAGCAGCCAGTGTTTTAAATGGTCACCACTTCCAAGCTGTAATGGTTGTTGTGCTGTTACAGTTGAAATACACATGTCAAGTATTGCTTTTGGAATCTTCTGGACGTTTGATCATCATATTAACTAACCAACTCTCGCATGCTCCAGCATGACGTGCGCGCTGATTTGTTAGATTGGTTTGTTTGTTTAAATGAGTGTTTCTCAACCTGGTCCAGGTGGTCCACCTGGAACTTCTACTGGTCCACAAGTAGTTCCATAAATCCTTGGACTAAGACTGAACATACCCTTGAGTTCACTGACCTATGTGCAATACAGTTTCGACTAGTTATTCATGAGGTGTCAGTATAGCAAAGTGATCTGTCAGATATTTTTTGAAAAAATGGTCCGTGGGCCAAAAAAGGAACCACTGGCCTATTTTTTTATTTATTTGTTTGTGAGCAGACACGAAGTGCATAGTACGAACACACACACTGCAGAACGCAGGTTGATACAAACAGATGAAACAGAACGTAGCACATGGCATTGAAGCCGGCGGAATCACAGAACGTAGCACAAGGTAGCTTAAACGCACAATTTATCTTCACGGACGCGTCACTTCATAAAATTTTGCTTTTGGACTCTAACAATTTGCATTTTGCAAAGGTGCTTGCGCAGCTCTTTTCTTTCGCTTGCTTTGAATTTACCAGTCAGTGTAAGATTTGGTGTAAACTTTAGGAAACGAGCAGCATGAATTTCAAATGGAGAAACGTGCAGACAGAATGGTACTGAAGCAAAGTCACTCATCATACGGTTCAACTGTTGTTGGGAGCCTTTGAAGTGTGCTAAAGTCAGTCAGTGGATGACTGGACTGTTGTAGCAGATATAGTGTTGCCATTAACCACATCAATTATGAAATCAAAGGCTACTGTTAACACCGTTTAAATATGTTAATATTACTGCTAGCAGCAAAACTGCAAGAGTTTCTGAAAACAAATAACCAATCACGATGCTGACGATGCTGAAAATTTCCGACTAGTTCGCGAGAAAGTTTCGGCGTCGTTTTATGTCTGAAACAGTTTGGTGCAATGTAGCCTGTACTTTCGATGCTGTTCTAGATCTAGACACCAGACAAGCACAACTTCTTATTTCAAACCAGGTGAACGCAGCTATGACACTTCATTCTTTGAAAAGCGAGTTTATCGCGTGATGATTGACGATCACAATGTACCCAGCATCAGGTATGGATTAAAGCTTTCTTGAATGTTTCTGTAAACTATAGAACTTATGTAAAAAAGAGCATAAAACTTTCACAGAAGTGATCTTGTGTCTTACTACCATCTGTGTAACGCTGTTGGTCACATTTCAGTCGTTTTTAATTTTAGGAAACGTTGCGCTGCTTCAACAGGCTTTTTAGAATATACAAAGTGTGTGAAGCGATAAATAAATATTAATTGCGTTTTACTGCAAATAGGGATTTTAATTCTGTAGGTGAGAGAAAGCAAAGGAGCTCAGGGTCAAGTTTAAAACTGGGGATAAAAGTTCCTTCAAGTCCCTGTACAGATGTCACTGCTCGTAGTTGAACTGAATTGCTATATTCCTCTTAAGCCAAAGAAAAAGTTTAGCACTTCTCTTTTATAAGATTAGATGAAAATATTATCGCTTTCAGTTCAAGAAACCAAGATGATCACTTTTTGACATGCTTAGTGCAAACAACAAGACTGCAGTGCTATTAGACATGTGCGTGCAATTTCATTTCGGAATAATATGGTCGTTTTGTTCTACAAATTTTGTGCAAGTTAATCTTACTATGTGGTTTCTGTCCGTCATTTTCTTCTTCAGTCTGGCACTTGGCGAGGTTTGGGATGAGACTGAGGCAATAGCTTGTTTTGAATAAAGTAAAGATGGCTTACAAGTTTCCATCTGCCCTGCGCATTACATTTTTTAAAATTTATACGTTTCATGTGACAGCAGAAAAACGTGGTACTTTTGGTTTATGATTGTTTAGTCACAATTACTTTTTGCGACCAGTGACATGCTTAAGTTCGTTGCTGACGTCAAGGAGTGGATGTCGTGTGATGAAAACAACATAGTTGCCATTCATTGCAAAGGAGGAAAAGGACGAACGGGCACTGCAGTTAGTGCTTGGCTGCTCGAAGACGGACAGTTTGACTGCGCAAAAGTAAGTGCAACAAAATTTTCTAGGCTTCAACTTTCTTTGCGCTGTATTGCTCGTAACATATTTTCTTGAATGGCCACACCTTTGACAAAATAAATTCATCGTTGATTTTGTGAAATTTTGCTTTAGCCCCATAATGCCCAGGTAAGCACTAGTGCGGCACAACTAGAAGTTTGAGCCAACGGGGAAAACGTAGGTAAAACGGGTACACCGGAAACTGCAGGGGGTCCACTAGCCAACACTCAGGAAAAACGTGAGAAATGATGTTGAATCCGGATATGGATGGCTATACTAGAACCCTAAATTACCGAAAAATACTCCTAGAAACGCAAAAAACATCCTACTGAAAACTAAAAGAATACTAAAGCCGAAATATAAGCTAAGTGGGGCCCTACTTTTACATTTAGCTTGCCAGGGATGGCGTTTCGCCCCTCTCACCCCGTCAGTTCCACCACAGGTAGGCACGCCTCTTCTACACCCCTTGGAACGACCCCACTCTAAGGAGCTCCGACATTCCTGTTGAAAAGCAGTACTATCGTCTGGAGTGCTTCTTGTTGTAAGTTGGACGAGGTATAAAAGGATTTACATGTTAGAATTGTGTCACCATCACTCCTAACTTTTTTGCGATGCAGTTAACTCTAAATTTTTTCGACTTTTATTGAAATTCCAACGTAAAAATGTGCTAATTATTTTTCAATCACAATGGATGCCAATAGTGTTTAGCTTGGCCACCTCTATCAATTTGGCTTCTGAATACTGTAAAAATTGAGCAGATTTTTCAGATGCACTTTCTTGTCCAAGACCTCAAAAATCCATAAAAGTTGACCAACTTCTTCCCTGAGATCCTAGAGCGCATGCAGTATATGTTACTTTGATATTCAATTGATTTGGTGGTAGGCCTATATCCTCGGATTCAGCTTAGGCCTTCCAATGTCATGTTTAAATGCATGAGATGGTCACAGATCATAAACTACGTTTATTGGGTTGGAATGCGTCTTTTTTCAAGATAATGAAAAAGAAAGCCGAGGGTTTTATTGTGGACTGCAGGGAAAAACACTGATGCCTTGAATTATAGAAGCAACTTGAAACTTGCGCAGTTTCAAAGCCTTAAAAGTCGAAGCAGTTTCGCAGCCCTTCATGCTATTTGGTTGGTAATCTATCGTTTAAAAGAAGATTTGTTGCGCAATTGAACTTAACTTTTCTCAAAATGTGTCCTATTTTTTTCAACTGAAGCTTAAGTTCTGAGTTTAATTACTGTCAAACGAACATTACCTTCATAATTCGTGGAATCTATTTTAATTCATATGACCTTTGTTTCATAGGATGTTTTAGAGTTTTTTGGATCAAGAAGAACTGATATGGAAGAGGGCTTGACCTTCCAAGGTGTGGAGACTGCGTCGCAAATTCGTTACGTCGAATATTTTGAAAGAATAAAAAAAGAATTCGGTGGCATTGCACCACCAGACCGAAGACTGACTTTATCTTCAGTGGCAATTAAATCCATTGCAGGTAAAATCATTGTTTTTATGTAAATTACATGTAACTGACTCAGTACTTCACCGGAAAGCAATTTTTGTGTATGAATATACAAACGTCAGAAAAACTGAAAATTTTGCATGCTAGGAATAATCTGAACATGCGTTCTATTTTTCTCAACACCTATTTCGCATTTTCGTACGAAAATTTTTCTTCCTATTTTCAGGTGTAGGACGTGGCAATGGTTCTGACCTTTCCCTGCAAATCTTAGTCAACAAGGAGGAAGTGCTTATGTGCAAGTTTGCTGAGGAATACAATTGCAAAGTAAGTGCATTTTACTACTCGGCTATACTCCACAAATTTTCTTGGCATGCACAACAGGAGCTGTATAAAATCTGCATTATGGATTGTTTGCTAAAGAAGTAAAAAAATCGCTGAGAAACCTTGTTTAACAATACTAACTGAAATTCGAAACAGCTGTGGTTAGATAGCCTAAATTTTAAGGAATTACCATCTGCGTCCAACACAAACAGTCAACTGTCTACTGCAGACACGCTTAAAAAGTACACACTTCTGTTTTTGAAGAAGTTGAAATGAAACGAATGAAGTCGATCCGAACAGGCTTGTGTCGGTTATGTGGTAGAGTTAATAAATACTGGGCCACTTCTTGCTCCACTCAACCCTAGTTGTGCATGTATGTCTTTTATAAGTAGCCTAAAGAAAGTCCTGATTTCACCGATTGTTGTTGAAAAATACAAACAAAGACTTGTGCTATTCCAGCAGCTCCTACTTATGATTTCTGAAACATAGGTGCAAAAACGTTCTGTTGTGCTATCAACAGTTTTCAGTTTGCCATGTTTTGATTCTGCATAGAAATCGTTTGGTTCGTAAGTACATGCAGGCACTCTACGGCATACCGTGGAAACACCTATGTGTTAATTTTGAAATGTTTCATTGTTTTANGCCGACTGTAATCGGGAGCTTTTCATGCTTTGGTTGAATACGTGTAATATCTCAACGCAACGGCATGCAAATCATTGGAGAGTGATAGTTACAGTAATGGTGGTGATCAATCAGTAAAGAACACAGCAAATTTTGGCGAGGAAGATGCTCTGAAACTCTCTACAACCTCTATCGCGATGTCAACTACGTGTGAAAGTTCCTTCTGACCAATGCAACTTAAACCTTACCAATAGGTGATCATTGCGTGTATTTATGGTACATTTTTGCATTTGGACTGGCTGCACAGTAGGCTACTTAGTTGCCTCTGTCTTCATATGAGATATTTCCTCTCACAAGTACAACCAAAACTCATGTTTGCGGCTTATTTATAGCGGTCTGCTAAAATACAGCAGTGCTTAAACTGAGTAAAACTTAGAAATCCTACAAAGTAGTACCAAGACAACAACGCAGAAACCAAAGATTTTAATGAAATCAACAATTTCATGTAAATTTGTGGTTCTGGCTTAGAGTTTTCCAGCACTTGGAAAATTGTGTTTTGAAACAGCTGCAAGTTGTCCAATTTTCAACTAATTTCACAGTTTTCTCATTTAAAGTGGTATCAGTGAAAGCTTTCTAGCTGCTAGTGCGGACATAATACAAAATGGGAAGTTTAGGCTTTCGAGGAAGGCATAGTTTGTAAGTCCTGTGATAGACAACAGCGATAATGAAATTCTATCAGCAGAGAACTGGAGAAACTTCAACTCTGAAAACTTCGAAACGGTCACGAAATGTTAGTTACAGCATACCGAGAATTGAAATGGGCAGTACTTACAAAAGGCAAACTATTTTGAGCTTTCGCCTTCCGTGGTCGATATATTTAATTAAATCAGCCCGATTATTAACACTCCTTTCTTGATACAAACCAGAACCACTGAAAGATTTGTAGTCGAGCATAAATAATTCTGAAAAATGCAAACATTGGTATTGCTGCTGGCCATTCCGGTTATTGCTTGCCATTTTGGCAAACGTTGTTAAAAGTTTTTGAACCATAGATTTCCCTTTGTTTAGCAAGCGCAAGCATGTGCAAAATCCCCTGTTCATGCTTACCCCTGTCTCCAATTAACATCAATTTGTAACTGTAACATACTGTCTCCGTCTACACGCTTTGTCTCTGTCTAAGTCCAATTTACAGCGAAGTTATGCTGTATTATCACAGCAAGGTTATGCTTCCTATGTGGATATCGTTTGTTCTGTCCGTATGAGTATGCAACATTACTTTTTTTATTATTACTATTTCTTCAGCATTCCCTGTCTATGCTCATCACCAATTTCTAGAAATGTTTTGCTTCTGGAAAACGTTGGAATTTTTTTCCCATGCTTGCAGCATCCTCAAAACTCGAACGCCATCGCCTAGCATCTATTGATTTCGATAAAAGGTCGTTGTAGAAATATTGTGATGCACAGTTCTCCTAAACTAGGCATACCATACGTCCCGTTTTAGCCGGGACAGTCCCGGTTTAAAGGCTTTGTCCCTCGTCCCGGTCAGTCAACCAAAGAGTCCCTGTTGGGCATTCAGTCAGCCATCATGAATAACATGTGGCCTGGTAGAAGCAGAATGTGAAAGTCCTTATTGCCTGTAAATTTAATACTGACTTTTCCTGCTGCGATTTTTACGAGAAAATAAAATTGAATAGATACTTCTTGAAGAAAGTATTGTCTACACTCTACAGAAAAGTATGATTGTATTGGGCGAATGTGCAAATGAAAAAATGCTTGAATATTGTTTTGTTTTTTAGCAAAATGTATTATTTTAGTTTTT
>JGI24159J19872_10008940_pt1 | contig 13124 bp, 7 predicted proteins | sample Ectturendosymbi4_FD_19872 | JGI IMG/M metagenome (IMG submission 19872) | reverse complement strand
CATTTATCCTCACTTCTTGTAATGTCGCGACAATGGTGACCAACAAAACCAAAATATATTTTTTCGTGACTCTTACACTTTGTGCTTGTGCTGAATGAATTGGTTCGTAAGTCATCTGATTTACTTGAATTTAACCAAAAACACAATGCAGCAATATTTTCATCCAAGTGCGAAACTTTTGCTTTACACGCAGGCGCGCAGCCAAGGGGGACATTCGCGGACAGTGCTCCCCAATCATATTGCGCCCAGAAAAATTTTTTTTAAGCATATAGTAAAAAATAAAATGTTGTCCCCGTAAAAATGTATTTCCTCCCAAACTTAATACCTGATCACACCTAGTTTTGCTGAACGTTCTTTTCGTGTTAATCAGGTGAAATTTGTACATTTTTACCAACTCACCGTTGTGCGTTTGTATTTCTGTTTAATCTCAAATCTATTTTCGTTTCGTTATGCAAGTAGAACTCTTAGAACTTAACTTTTGAATTAATTTCATCCAATAAAATCTAATGTTCAACCTGAAAAATTGATTGTGGAAAAACTGAGCTAAGTTATGCATTACATAAAAAGCCACAAGACAACAATCAACAAACGATCAGGTATGCAGAAATGACATTGTAGGCTAGATGGGTATGTATGCAGGGGCCAACAAGGGGAGATTGAAAGCATGCATCCACCACTGATAAGAGGATATCAACAGAGATTTTGGAAGGGGTGGGGCTGCAGGCATGATGCGCAGTAGCATTGAAAAGATTTGTAGCTTTTACAAAGAGCGAAAATGTGCAAGAAAAATATTTATCGTCTTTACAACGTTATGCAACTTGAAAAAGACTTCAAATCGCGCTGTAAACCACACCTCATAAAATGCATGAAAACTGATGTTTTCTACTATGAGAGTGATATGCACGTGCGACCAATGCGATTCAGCATTATGTGCACTCCAACTGATAGCTCTGACAAAACCCAATTGGTGTATTAGGGTGATTGGTCTTGCTTTTAAAACACCTCCATAAATAAATTGGAAATCTTTATTTATAAATCTTCTGCATCGACCCGATGTCTTCATTGACTTCACACTAAACTGTCCCCACCCCACATTTTACAACAAAATTGCGCCCATGATTTATAGCAATCGTCTGAGGAAAAAGGAAATACCCCGTTGTTCATTCAAAAACTGTCCTACTGTGCATAAGCATTTCTACTTTTTCTGCCTCCAAATACTCCACGAATGTAAATCAGTGCAATAGATGACAGCAGCTCAACAAGTGAAATCTTCGAAAAATCGTTTCTAAGAACTCGGTGAGTTGTTCCTTTTGTGTATCTTTGAATGCGGGAAGGCATCTTGCTATCAATAAATAATTGAAGGCAATCAATGGGGAGTCAATCATCCATTTCACATATTGAATGAGACGTGATTGCTCGGTCAAGACGTTCTGAACGGATCATCTGCCTGTCGAGAATCAAATTCAATCATATTATATTTTCTTCCATCTTCACCGTTTGTTGTATTGTTTCCGGATTATTCTTGTTTATTTCAGGTATTGGGTCAAAAGGCAGTATTCATGAAACCAGAAACCGGTCTTAAGCCGATGCAACTGCATTGAAATCCGCGCCTCTGGGGGCCCCGCGCCATGGTGTTTGGGTAGGTTGCTCATTTTTGTCAGATACTCCTTGTGCTCAAAGATTCAGTAGGCTTATAAACAGGGGTTTAGTGGGGTGGGAACGGCGTTCCCACACCTCTTTTTGGTGTGGGAACGCGTTCCCACACCTTTTTGCACTAGAAACGTTACTTGACTTGAAGATTTAGATTTTTCACCACAATTTCTACACGTAGCGCCTGGAGCAGCATAAATGAATAAATGACAAGTTATCTCGTGTATAGCACCACAGCAGTAGCATAATTATGCAATTACTGTTTGTGACATCAACAATGGTATTTGGGTACTCGACGACCTGTCTGATTGTTTGCATTTATCGTTACTCTGCTGCAATGCCGGATTTAGCTGATGCGAGGTCCTCAGACAAGGCCAATCCCCTTGTGAGGCCCCTCTCCCACTGTTATGAGGAAAAAATGGAACAGCGTTAATCAGTTTCCGCAAAGCCGAAGGTAATGATACTGACGCTCTAAACGTACAATCAATAGAAAATTGCAAATCATTGCCACAGTGCCCCAAGATCACTGCGCTTGTTGCTGCCTGCGATGCAAAAGCCTTCAGTGACACGGAATTGTTGAAATCGTACTTCGATGGCGGGAACAGGATTATTAATTTTTGCAGGCAAATCAACCGAAAACGTCTTGGTTCAATATTTAACAAAACACATGACCTACGTTTTTAAGTTTCACATCTGTTTTGTCTTATCTGTGCTTAACAAACCAAACACCTTCCACATTTGTTTGGCAGCGTAAAGTCGTTAAACCACAACGTGAGGACACGTTGCGATTTAGTGGCGATTCTAGAATTCAAAAGTGGGAGGCCACTTTGAGGCCAAAGAAAAAGTAGGCGGCCAACGTAAATGTCGATCTTGCATCGTTTTTTTTTATGTTAACCAAAGGACCTTGAACGTTAAATTCGAGGCACAATTGGGGGGACAGCCAATGCTCCACCCTGTTCTCCCTTAGAACCGCCACTGTTGCGACTCGCTTACCGCGGCTGTAAAAATTTCACACACACGAGCAAAGTACGTCAAGTACAATGCACCCAAATGGTTGCAACTGCTAGGTTCACGATTGGCGTGTTTGCTACTTTTTCAGACTGCTGATATAATCGAACGCAACGAAACTGTCGCGCGAAAGGATGTGAGACTTAAACCAGAATGGTTGCCAGAACGTTTTCAATAGAGGGCTTTACATTTGCGCAGTGTCTGGACATTCTGAAAGTTTGTTAAAATCTCCACTGATTTATAGTGCTTCATATTTAAATGTGGAGGGGCTGAGCCCAGCAACGCTCCCTCGTGGCGACGGGACTGGTGTAAACCTCCCTTATGCTGTCATTATTAAAATACGTGCAAAAAGCTACAATAATCGAATCTATTAAGGCTGAACCGAGCACAGTAAACGATTTAAAAATGTTTTATCCTGGCCTTCTTCATAACAAGATCATCCAGGAATTCATTAAAATTAAGTTTGTCACTTTAACGCACCGAATGCTTAGGGCAGGCAACATCTGCTGGACACTGCAACCTTTCATTGTTTTAATTCTTTTGAATACACCTTTCTCCTGAGTAATTAGTGAATATTACGCTAAGAAAAAAGGGTCTGCGTGGTTGGATGAACTAAAAACCACTAATGTAAGGCATCAGACCCAAACGTGCTTTTGTCATTTTCTTGCTGTTACCCTTTTCTTTGTCTCGTTGGGGTAGAGTTTTGTGGTTGCCAGTTGGCAAAGTGGCTTTTGCTTGCTTTTGGAGCTCCAGTCTTCTCTTACTGGCTTAGCATGAGAGCATTACAAACTTGCGCAAGTACTCAACAGCAATGTGATTTCTGAATGACTTTGTTAAAGAAAATTAAAATGAAAAAAATCATAGCCAAAAACACCAAGGGAGCTTTACTTAATAGAAACGCCAACAAAACCACAGTATTGTTCAGGAGAAGCAACTGTGTTTTTATTTAGGATAGTGCTGCTAGCCCTACACATGGCTCTTATCTGTAATAGTACAACCTCAAGCTTTGAGTAGATGCACTTCAAACACGAGCAGCCACTAGTTCTTTCGCCTAGTTCACACATACAATCGGTACGATTTAGCAAGCACAGGACACAACCAACATGCTTTGAGTATATCGACATAATAGTCGACATGCCGCTTGACCAACGGTCATATTGATTATTCATCGCAACTCGTTGGAAGACCCCGGCGTTATCAACACGGAATCTGATTAGGTCAGCTCTGTCCAACTCAAGTGGCTTACTGAGCCAAAAACTATTCACTACTTAACCAGTGCCGCACATTGAATGACATATTTATGAGAGTCGCACATTGAATAGCTTACTTTGATCTTAGCTAACTGAATTTAGCACAAGCTAATGTACTGAAAGCGTCCGAATCCTAACTGCCATGGTAAAAGACGTAATAAAGTGGCACTGATGATCACCTGCATCACAAATGTCAAATTCAAGATTATCAAAATAAGGACAGGTTGTGAGCATGTGAGATACTTTTACCACAGAGAAAACCTAAATTGGGCCGCAAAAATCTTGGACTGGGCCACATGCTGGCTGTGGGTTGGACATAGCTGGATGAGGTGAATAAAATTAATCTCATGAATAAAATAATTGATACAAAATTTTGACCAATATTTATCGAACTGATCATACCGGCAATTGACTTTATGGGGACCACAGGTTGCTGGCGGCCCCCATGGATGTTGAGGCCTTAGGTTTAAGCCTACATAGCCTATTGGTAAATCCGGCCCTGCTCTGCTGTCTTGGTTTCAGCGGAATAACTAGTCTTGAAGTTTTAAGGCCGTTGAGGAGTAGGTTACAGGGAACTAGTTTGCCTGAGTATACTGCGAGAACCAAAGAACCTTTTTGCGTGTGAGGGCATTTGAGCGTTATATAGTGTGAGAGTGCGTTTTTAACCTAAATCAATGGCGCAGTGGGGTGGAAACGCGTGGGAAGGGCGTTCCCACACCTCTTTTTTAGCACTGCACCCCTGCTTACAAATCTCATCGCTAGCAAACAATGCACTCCTTAGAACAAATGATGAATTTCCTCAATCATATGTGCTCAATTCTCATGCCATACGTTTAAATTTGCGCTCTACCTTGTCCCACGATTTATTGATGGAACTTCGTTTTTAGTAGTGACAGTTAAGACTCCAAGAAGGCCTACAGCTATTGAAAACGAGGTGTGCAGCGATTTAATTTGAAATGAATAGGTCGAGACGAGTGTCTGTCGTATTAACTTTGATGGCAGTTCTGCTACGTAATGTTGTTCAGTTCTTGATATATCCTTCTGTTTCGAAAAGTCCTTGGTTGGTTGCGGAGCATCTGCATTTTGACATACGTCTGCAGTTTTGCTTCATGGCTGATTTTAACATGACTTGATGACACTGACACAAATGACAGACACTGACACAAGATAAAGGTTGAACCCATAGACGTGGATCTGCTGTTCGAGTTCGACTTGACGACACACGACTTGACGACACTGACACAAGATAAAGGTTGAACCCATAGACGTGGATCTGCTGTTCGAGTCCGAAAAATCCAGCAGTTGGCCATTCCACCAACAGCAACAAGTATTCTTGTATTTCTGGTCTTGGTCTGTGCTGGATATTGAACCGTGTTAGCCTGTCTGGGACTCTGAGCAGTCGGTCATGCCTTTGGCGTAGCAATGCTAGTTGTACCAAAATTATTGCTTGTCGTTGATCTGAAACAATTGCAACCTGGGAGCTTCGTTTTGAGAAACATGTTGATTAAGTCGGGATTTTGTTGTAGACTTTAGATTTACTGTGCCCACAAACTTCTACATTTGTGATAACACAAAACTCTTGGCTATCCACGTTTAAACTGTTGTTGCCCCTCTGGATTATTGCTGGCGGCAACATTGCCCCCCGGTGGGAATACAAAGCTTGTAGGAAGTTAAGAAGGCAAAGCTTGAAATGCGCAAACTATATTTATTTCTTCAAACTCCAATCAAAACTGATGCAAAAAAACTGCAAAATTGAAAGCTTCTTTATTGTATTTGCTGTCTGGTGACTTTTTTGAAATAACAGAATATTGTTTAGAGCAGTGGTTTTCAACCATTTTTGTACCGCGACTCATTTAAGAAATCACTATAATCCATCGACTTCCATCCAATTCTCGAATGAAGCAAATGTAATACAGCTGTGTACGTAACCAATCTACTCGGGAGCCCTCCAAAATGGTACACGAACCCTCACGGGTCGCGACTCTTAGGTTGAAAACCACTCGTTTAGAGAAACGTAGACATTCCACCATGGGCGTGGGAAGGATTTTTTCCAGGGAGGGGGGCACTAGAGGATTTTTCAGAAATTTTTCTAGAGGGGGGAAAATGTGGAATTTGTTTTTTCCCACTCGAAATCAAGGAAACAACCTCTTTTTGCTGAAATTTTCAAAATCCAAGGGGGATGGTCCCTTCCGACGCTCATGCATTCCACATTCTTTGGCAAATCCCCCCGAGATATGTTTCTGTCGGTCTGTCCCATACTAGGCCAAATCCGGTTATTATCTTTCATTTCTACCGGGCTATCTCAATATGCAGAATAATTTCATTTCTACTTTTACTATTGACCTTTCTCGTCATCTTCGTGTTTGGATCCTCAAGAATTGTGCAACGATGCGTAAGTTGAGAAACGCTTGAAACACTGCGCTACGTTCAGTTTGGTGCGACTGCGAACCATGATTTCGCACTGCAACAAATATGCAGTAGTTGGTAGAAAATAGCTAGGGATCAGAGTTTGTTTTGCTGGTGTTGTAACTTTCGTAGCTCTCATTTTCTGTTACATTTAACAACTAATGAAAGCAAAGAACTTGATTGCCATTTTTCATCAACATTTTTCCAGCGTAGTTTCAATGAGAGTATTCTTGCGTGTTCGCTGCGAGGTGTCAGTGCGAAATGTTATTGTCAAGACTTCGTATTCGTGGCTAACATGTACCTGTTGCGCTGATGTGGGCCTGCAACTTGTGTTGATGCAATTACGCGAACGTTCATTACGCGAACAGAATTCGATTTCATTTGACTTTTTGCTTGGCTTAATTCGATAGTGTCTGCTAAAACTGGTTATTGTATAAAACAGCCCTGCTATGCGCTTGTGGTCGCTGCGAACCGAAACGCAAAAATTCAAGAAGAAAAGAGGTACAAATGTCCAATCTAAAGTGCAGAAAATTCACAGATAGTCGATAAAATGCAAGCACGCAGCGGGAAATCTCAATGTGAAGTAATATATAATCATTCTTAAGTCAGAACACAACACAAATTTTATGCGTACTGCGACGTACTGTTGGAATTTAACAAATAATCTATCTTTCAATGCATACATTGTTTTAATGGGTACCCGCATTTTCACAACAAAGCTGCGTGGATACTACCAGAACTTTCACGGTCTCAGTCAGATCATGGCTAAAGTAACACTTCACAACGCAAAGGTTCCGTTCAGCAGCACATGATATTTTTCAGTCTTTTTTTTCTGAATAAGGCTTTCACTCCGTTTGTTCATTACACAAAGACAACGCAGTAATAAGCTTTTTATCAGGTTATATTACAGATGTAACAAATTCCGCAAACGTTTCCCAAAAACACGTTTTTGTCTCTGTATAAACGAATTGAAAACTGCTGTTAATTTTTCCCATTTCACAAAAAAAGCGTTGCGCATATATACTGTAGATTAATGTGAAGTTGAAAAAATGAAGCGTGAAAAAATGAAACTTCAAAATATGCAGTATATATATATATATATGTAGGCCTATACATAATCAGTCCCTAGACCAGTGATTCTCAAACGAGTGCCACGTGGCTCACTAAAGGAGGAATTTTCAATTCCTGGGATGAAATTTGTTGCAGGGAGGAACTGGAGAGGAAAAGCTGTGAAAGCAAAAACTTACGTTTTATGATTTGTTTATTCAGCATATAAAAAACTGTTTAGATGTGAATGTCTTCAGTAAGTGAGGACATGCTATTGCAATGACTGACGTTATGAAAGAGTCTATTTGGTTCATAATCGTTTACTATTTCTTCACAGTAGGTAGTGTGAAATTTTGCAGTTATCTTTTTCGTGATATTTGTTGGGGAGGAATTGACAGTATTTGGGTTTGGAAGGGTGGAATATGAAAACAGCTTGAGAACCACTGCTCAAGACGGTAACGTTTTTTTCTGAGAAAGGAAAGACAGATACATACGGAGGCTAGTTTGTCACGCGCAATGCACATGCTGCATAACTCCCAACCACCTACAGAGACCATGTTGTGTTCTGTTGTTAGGTTCGTTCAATCCGGTCCCTCAAGCTTTACTGAACTAGCCGCTAAAACACAGACGTTCTCTAAGACATGTCAGTACGTGTTTTAGTCAGTCCCGGTGCCACGGGGGGGCTTTGGTAGGCTTAGCCCCCCTAAACAAAGCTCCAAGCCCCCCAAAAATTGAAATCTGAAGCACTATAAGTTAGTGTAATTTTTGTCAAATTTTAATGTCAAGCCCCTTCTGCACGAACGTAAAGCCCCCCCGCACAGACGTAAAGACCTCTTATGGACGCCTTTCAGGCGACGGTTCTGCTTTTAGTTGCGGCATTTCATTGGAGATTCGAACGCGAAACGGCAGGAACGCCATTTCCACCAGTGCAAGGGTAGAGATTCCCCGTTCGACCAGGTTCATTTAATTGTTGCTTGTGCTAAGCTGCCTTTATGAAGCACTTCCTGACCGCGCTTAGGCATGTGAGGCGATGCGCCGTGACAGTGTTAATCGCTTGCTCGCGCCGTGGTAAAGCTATGTAAGATTGTATTTTGTTCTGATAAAAGCAATATTAGTATTTAAAGGTTAGAAGTTCTTCAGAAAATATAATGTAAATGGTGTTATTCCCAAAAGCGTGTACGAACACTGACGGCTGTTTCACGCTGCTTTTGTTTGATGAAGAGCACCGAACAACCATGCGTGTAAGCTAAATGAGAAACGCAATATAACATGCTACCCAGAAATGCAACATCTTAGCAGTACAGTCTGAGAGTTAACTTAATAAGCACAAGTTTTACTTCACGCGCTGTAGAATATACAAATATAATCTATTTTAATAAGATTGAAAAACTGACTGAGGATGCGTAGTCTTATGTCAAATTGATTTATTTAAAAAAAATTTTGATAGATTCAATTCCGAATCTTCACCTTTGTGAAGACTAGTTACTTTATAAATGAAATTATATATATTGGTATCAAACGCCTGCAGAAAACTGGAAAAGTCTCTCTTTTAACACTATTTTACATCGGAAAATATGAATCATACACAAAAAGATTGATAATCCTCTAATATGGTCTATACAGTGGTGTGTTTAAGGGGAGGCGAGCGAGGCACTTGTCTCGGGCCCTCATATTTGGGGCTCCCTCCACGTGTTTCGAGCGTACATTCCTCATTTTTTGGTGAAAAACGTGTTATCCACTCACATAATATCATTCGAATAAGATCAAAAGTAAGTACCCTGCTTTCAAAGGGGCCCAACAGCAGCTGTGATGTGTAAGTAGCCTACTCTGCTTTCAAAGGGGTCCCCAACAGCAACTGTAATGTGCAGGTACTCTGCTCCCAAAGGGGCACCAAATAGCAACTGCAGTGTGTAACTACTCTGCTTTCAAAGAGACCCCAGAAGCAACTGTAATGTCTAAGTGCTCTACTTTCAAAAACGACTCCAACAGCAACTGCAATGTATAAGTGCCGTGCTTGCTACGGGGCCCTCATTAGCTACGGGGCCCTCATCATGTCAGTCATGCCGCATAGTCTCAGGAACATATCATTGGGTGGCTTGCGTATCTCCGCCCTTGGCGTGATCAAAAGGTCTTATCATGGTTGACGGAGTAGGATGACGTCATCAGAGGCCTCTTTTCAGGCTTGCCTCGGGCCCCCCAACCCTAAGTCCACCACTGGTTGCATAACACAATTTGTGTATGCTTTTCAAATGACAGAGCAATCAATAGCATACTAGCAATTACAATATTAAAACGTGTCATATAAGAGTCCCTGTTGATTCAGCTTGCCAACGTTTCGACCAGCAGGTTAAATGGTTATTTTACGTACATATCAGACAGTCAATTGCAATGACAGAGTGCGACAGGCGAACAAAAACTATTGCGTTGTAGGATCAATCTGGATCCCATTCACAAAAGATAAATAAGTGTTATCGTTCAATATGAGTAACCGCAATTTTTTTTTCATGTCAGTGTATTGCCTGGAGGTGGAAAGAAGAATGCCTTTGTTCAATAGTTTGCGACGCGATTCCTTGCCCCCTGTCACGTCCATATCTACAGCATGCAAGTGACGTCACATAGTTACGCATTAGGTGATGCACCTTTTCCGGTCTTACGCATTGAACCAGGAAGATGAACACTCCCTGAAAAACATTGCAGCTGTTCGTGAACCTGTATAACACATTGCCATTTGATTAGCAAACTTGTTTTGATAGATTGTATTTTTAAGTGCTACCTAAAATGTTGATCTTCTGTCTACAAATAGTGGTATGTATAAAAAACAAACATAAAATCGCCGTTTATTGCAATGTCCAATATACTTCGTTGAAAGTATTAAGTTTTGCGGTTTTGTTTATATTTTTGAATCTTTATTTGTTTGCATACCGAAAAACTAAACTCGAAAGCGTGTGTCACGAAGCGCATTTTCAAATTTTTCCTTGTAATAACAAACATTCCGGATTATCGTGATTCAAACATGTAATGAGAATTTAGAAATATCGTCAATGCCCTGGAAATTTCAAGAAAGTAACTATGGAATTTTCCGATTTTTTCTTGTCCGCTATATGTCACTATACATCCATACTTTACTTAGTTTTCACATTTTTAATGTCATCCAAAACCGTTCTTAACCTCTACTTGGAGACATAGAACGGGTGTAATGACACCCTGCCTTGGTTAAGTTCACTGCTGCCGTAGGAATAGCATAACTTGCTACGATCTCGGTAATTTAACCAAAGCATAATTTCTAAATAGTGAAAGTTATTCTTGTGTAACTTATTTTCGACGGTTATTTCTGCAGTCAATTGCATTATCCAAAGCTTTTCTACTTTTTAAACCAATGGTTTTCAACCTTTTTTTACCGTAACCCACTATAGCAACGCACTGTAACCCAATGCTGACCCCCATCTGAAACTTGAAAAAACGAAAAGGAATACAGCTGTGTACATTGAATATCTAGTCACAACCCCTACAAAAATGCTTCACGACCCATCTGGGGCCGCCACCCCAGGTTGAAAACCATTTTCTTATACGCGATCTTCACCAATTTAAGATATAATTGGGGCTTAGAAAAAATCCATGGTACCGTATGTTTCACAATTGACAAAAATAAAACTTTCCCACGGAAGCAAAACTTGACATGCGCACACATGGCATTTATGTAGCGACTTTTGTGATATGTCACGAGCAGTACGTTGGTCAAACTAGCAATACATTTTCCAAGAGATGGTCATCACATCATAGTAATTGGGAAAAAACAGTGTTGTAAAACTGACCACCACCAGATGGCCCTATCCCGACATTATTCAAAAATCTATGACAAAATAAACACACCACCTCCACACGAAGCATACACCGATAATTTTGTCGAACAACCAAGTTTTCACTCCCTGGATATCTGTGAAAATAAATGGTATCACCAACTTGACACTGAGAACATGATCTTCCCCCATGTGAAGTAATTCTTGCTATATTTTTTTGTGTTCTTTGGCACAGTCCGACTTACCCAAGGCCTAGTGTCCAACTACTTCCAGTGTGTTCACTGCTATAGCAGCGTTTAATGCGCACTGTAGAAATATGTTGCCACCGGATTGCAAAATCACTTAAGCGTCTTTCTACGTTCTTAGTCATTTGAGCGAGCTGTTTCAAAATGCCTGTGGAGTTTTAACCATTGGCGGCAACCAGTTAGCTTCGTAGTTCTAGCGAAAACATTTATTAAACTAAACGTTTTTTCTAATCCTATTAGTCCAAGTTTTTATTTTTCGCAGCTCGTGTTCTTGACATCAGTAAGATTGTATAAGATGTTCTGATTTTTTCATTTTAGTCTTGAGTTTGTTGGCTTTCTCTGTCCTTTCTTTAACCTATTACCTTTTCACCCGTAAGATATGCTTACAACTGTCAAGAGTGACGATGTGTAATTTTACGTGACATTAAAAATTTCCCGATAGATTCTTTGCTTACACCCAATGTGGAGGGTATGTATTTGAACATGAGTAAGTTTGAATCATCACAAAAAGATGAAAGCAGAGCGCAGTCGGCTGATTCCTCGAAAGCATACAGAAAACCTTGTGCTTTCAACTGGGGCATAGAACATATGATTGTTAGGTAACAGCACTGTTTTGCACAAGGACAATTTCCTAGAAAGACGTTGAAATGTCAAAGCGACTGAGCTTCTCCGCAGTTCGAACGGAATTTCAAAAATATTACAGGAACAGTCAATCTTGGCATCAAGCCTATTGCCTGTGCAAATGCCATTTCTTTAAATTTGGTGAAAGGCAACCGCATCATTCTTCGTAAAAGCGACATAGAGTCCCTCAGAATTTTAGTAGTTGCCTAATAACGTTCGGAATTTTGGTAGTTGCGCCAGAATTGCGTGAAATCCAAGTAGAGACATTTTAAATATTGGTAGCATCACTAAGTGAAAATCCCGTTCTTAACAAAGATGTGTGGGCGTAACTTCATGGCAGAATAAATTGTTAAATCTCTGTTCAAGCTTAGATGTATATTGAGATTTCTCGTCTGTGATCAACGGAACTGTCTAGAAGTTTGTAACAAAGAAGGCAAATTCTTTCAAATGTAAGTTTGAATGTTTACAACAAAAGTTTTACAAGCAATTGTCAATAGAGTACAACAGCGCCAGGTACCTGAGCAGAGTTCAATATTGTGAAGAGCCATGCCATCGCAGATTGGTAAACAACATCTTGCGAAAACACCATGAGGAATCCAAACACCCAAGTCAGCCCCATCATGCAACACATCGTAGTAGCTATCAAGAATTGTTGAAGACCGTCTTGTTTCTTCACCGTTGATTGGATCTAAGTTTTGAGAAAAAATTGAAGATGCCGTATCATTGCTGAATGCTGAATGATATTCGATTGTATGTTAAAGTTTTTTTGAAGAACTCTGTACGAGTACCAACCTTATATCTCAGACTCAAAACCACTTTATTCCGATAGCAAGATAATTTTTTGCACTAGCATAACCAGTGGCGTACCCAGCCCAAAACTGTTTTGGGGGACCAAAATTTTTTATTTTAGGCGAACATCAGTGTTTTGTTTGGGATTCCACTTTTCAAAGGACAAAATGACTAGATATGCAAAAATTTGGGGAGGCATGGTTCCCTGGCTAACCCTATGAGCATAACGCAACAATCAATAAACCTCAGCACCACGTAAACGCCGATTCCGCAGATTTTACAGTGGATTTATCCATTTTTATACCTGTGTT
>JGI24159J19872_10008939_pt1 | contig 13127 bp, 9 predicted proteins | sample Ectturendosymbi4_FD_19872 | JGI IMG/M metagenome (IMG submission 19872) | reverse complement strand
GTTTGGTGAATCAACAAGACTCCAAAGTTTTAAAGAATTGGCATTGTTTTCCTTCTACAATTACTTGGAGACCCATACATTAAAGTTTTGGTACACCTGTATGTTGATGCTTATGGATTTCTTGTGGCTGTAAAGTTGCCGCATGTGTAGGCTACTTGGAACCAGGGCCGGATTAAATGATCGCGAGGCCCTGGGCAAAGTCGTGACTACAAGGCCCACTAAAGATTTAGCGCAACTGTGTAGCCTTCCACATGCTCTCGTTTCAACTTTGCAAAAGCACCGGTCAAAGATGTCAAAACTGATACGATTTGGCATCCTACACTTCAGAAACAACTGGGGGTGACCATGTACGGCGGTTCGTATGTGGTTAATGTGTTGAAACAGAAAGTTGTATCGCCAAAAACAATATTATTGTTACCGTGACGCTACACAACAACCTATTTATGTCATAGACTCTCTAACCATCTTCACTTCACAAATCGTCCATATACATGCGTGTTGAGGAAAAATATGTCTGCACTCTCTCGCAGATCAAAACGCACACCGTTTAGAAAAAATGTTCTCAACGAAATACCAGGCAAAAGCAACTTGAACCACAAAAAAAGTTTTGCGATAGGGGCTTTACAAAAGTTACATCGATTAACTGTTCCGTGATCTAGCGGGCAACAGCGCTTTGCTTGATCTACGACTGATACCCTCACGATCAGGTCAAGCGCTTCGCAAATAATTGTTACGTCAGCTCATTATACCGTACAGTAACCTCCCAGTTGAGTTCGCAACTTGAACCTAAGCAGTATGTGCGAACTTAGCTGGTAGCTGCGCACTTAGCAATTATGCTTTATGCTCTACACAAAAAACGTATTATTACGTAATATAGAAGGCCTGTATATGTATCAGCAAAAATGAAGGCACTGAATTGCTGACCAGGGTTGCCAATTTGGCTTTTTTGAAGCCAGAATTTGAAACACCTTTGGCTTTTTTTGAAAATCAAAAAGCCAGACAAAATTAGGCTTCTTCTGGCTTTTTTCAGTCGAGAAGGCTTAGCTCTGGCAAAACATTGTCTGAGCTGCATATTCCTTACAAATCTCTTCTGACGAGAGTCTATGACCACGCAGGGTACAAAGAATATTGCAAATATTTTACTGTTGCCCTAAAAATCATCGATGTCATTTATAAGAAACAAATGTAAGACAGTGTAATTACTGGGAAAGAAAATGCTTCTAAAGATTGGAATTGTATTATAATTATATTGATGTTCCTGACGAGTTTTGATATATATTTTGTGTTTGATTATACATGTTTTATGTTTGCGAATATGCCTTGAAACTGGTATTTGACTTCTTCTGGCTTTTTTGGGACAAGGTCTGGCTTTTTTGGTGAAAACAGGTTGGCAACCATGTTGCTGATCATTAGGACTGAAGTTTCGAGACTGATTACTGCGTTGACTGAAGCTAACTAACCTTTTCAGCAAGGCACATAGTGTTTACTTATATTGTACTATTCACATATAATGTCAGGTAAAGCCAAGCGTTTGGATGAGTCATAGAGATTGTAAGTAATATCTAACTTGAGCCAGACAAATCCTCCAGACAAACGAAGCATCGCACGGCAGTACAAAGTTAGTGAGGCTACTATTAGAAAAGTCTGGGCGAAGCGAGAAGTTACTCAAAAACGTTCTGATCTGATGTCTAATCTAAAGAGACGAAAAAGAAAAAATTTAGAGCGTCTGTCGGGAGGTTTAAAGAGATGGAAGATAAGTTATACCTTTAAGGCAGGTGATTTTGAAAGCAAAACGCAAAAGAGAATATAACATGCATCAGCTGACCATTCCTGACTTGTTTAAATCGTGAACTTTGGCACCATATTGTTACTTGTTTTACTTTTTTCATGACAAGTTGTGTTACCATGTTTGACTCACTGCAAATACCAACAAATTACTGAAAAAGTTGAATCCAGATTTTTTGAACATTTTTTGCGAGCTTAAACGGGTGCGAACTTAACCGGGAGATTACTGTAATTGCAAAGGCGTAGGATTGCGAAGAATTCTTAGTAGCGAACGTCTGTAGTGNTCATGGTCTCTGTCAATGNGTGCTTTTTGAAAAAAAGCCAGCTACAAAAAGTTTCATGACGCCGCATTTTTTGCACGCGAAATCGTTGATGATTGTCTCCGGGTCAGTACCTCTAAGAATTTCATGTCCATACTCATTAGACACAGCGCGCTTAATATTCTTGCCCAGTTGAACTTTGAAGACAATTCTTTACTCTACGCAACTTAGAAAAAGACCGTTCTCCAGTACATTTGTAACCATGAGGCACAAGTATATGTGAAGGGCAATTTCAACATTTGGAAAAGCAGAGTGCAGCTTGTTTTCCACAATAAACAAATACATCTGCAATAAACAAATACACCCTTTAGACCAGCAATATACCATATACGTCTGCCATAATAATATACCTTATATATCTGCAATAATATACCATATACATCTGCCACAAACAAATACATCTGACACAATAAACAAATACATGAGCATCTGCAAGTCTTGAGCAACAAAAAGGTCGTCCAAATGTTAATGTTTGCCCTGCAAAATGAAATTTCGAAGAGGAACTATAATTAAGTCAGTATTCGATTATTGTTTCTATTCAAATTAACGCATTCATGTTTTTGTTGGTATAATCGTAATGCCAGCTTTCTGGGTTTTTATTGTGGGTACGCGACTTTTCGGTCTGGCCGATTCGGTTTAAGCCGTTTCGGTCTGGGCCGTTTCGGTCTGAGCCGTTTCGGTCTGGCCGATTCGGCCTGGCCGTTTCGGTCACGGGACTTTTCAGTCAGGCTATGAAATCTTGCACAAATCTTACATGTTCACTTTTTAATGCAAACGTACTTAAATCAACGAAACGTTATATTAAAAAAAACACAAACATGATCCAAGATGCAACAGTTAATCAGCGTCAACATATCTTTTTCATTATCATCAGCAAGCAAATTAAATCATTATGGACATTTTGCAATTAAATACAAATACTTCACACTCATAATTACAATTAAGATTTAATCGCAATCATGACTCCTCAAAAGGGAGTTGGCATAACACTAGCTAGCGTGACAATTTGCCTGCCTATACAGTCATTTCAACAAACGAATGTAATCAGTTGTTTATGTACAGAAATGTCGTGACCGAAATGTCCCGTGACCGAAACGGCCAGACCGGAAAGCCCTGTTCCGTTTTATTGTACGCATATGGGTTTTTGTGGTGTGCAATCTGGGCTTATTTGAAATCGCTGAATGTGAGCTTTGCTTGTGACTGTTGCACACAGACATCTTGACAAGCAATGCAGCGAGATGGTCACACTGCTAATAGCGATAAGCCACATAGAGTTTTATAGTCTGTGAAAAGAAGCATGAGTAAATCTGTAGTAGTGCTTCCACAAGTTTGAAAAATCCATTGTTAGTGTGAGACTGTGATCGACGTTCCCGAGTGAATTACTTGATCAAACGACTCTTATGCAGGTTTCTTTTCACACAGTATAAAAATACGTCGCTTATTGGAATACATCTGGGCGTAATTCATCTGCTCAGTTTTTTAAGCCTGCGTGGTATTCTAAGTTTAATAAGTTGTGATAGTCTTGGCAACATATCGCATTGCTTGAAACAGTTTTGTGAGAGTCTAACTTTCTTGTTTTTCACCGCTGATGTTGTTTTGGGCGTTGATTACTCTTAAATTATGAGTCATTTGTAGAAAGGCCTTGAAAAAAACGGATATTAGGGAGTTTATGAAAAGAAAACGCATTTCTGACAGCCGAAGTGTAGAAAACAATTCAGACAAAAGATTGAGAATTGAAATTCAAGCAGCACAGACTATTGTGTTAGAAACCAGAAAGGCTAAAGCGTTTTGTGAACGTACGTTTGCATTGCATCGTCAGCAACCTGAAAAGGATAAACGAAATTTCGATGTTGCCCCCCCCTGGAAAAAGTTCTGCGTGCGCCCATGGGTGCACTGATTTCAACCTAATTCTTGAGTCATAAAGCGTGGTGCTGTTTGGTTAAATTCTAATACGTCACTCAAAAGCGATAAATGCCAAAGTTGTCAGTTTCCTTAACATTTATACTAAACACAGTAATCATAAAGCTCAACAATTCTGACGCGTGGTGAACAGCCTAAAAACATAAAAAACAGTAAAGGAGTGTTTTGATTTTCAAGCGCGATGAGGCCCCCAAAAGCGCGAGGCCCCGGGCATTTGCCGGATCGTCTAATGGTTAATCCGGCCCTGCTCGGAACCCATCAAGATACTTCGAACGGGCCAATCGCCCTGAAATATAGCTGGACATTAAATAAGCCACAATACTTAATAAAAAGTTCAATCTCGTAGTTGTGAATTTTTTGAATGCATAAAAACTTGTCTGCTCGCGAGAGCAAAACAACGCTTGTTGTGTCATCTTAATGCATTGTAAAAAACGCCTTGGCCTGTCAGCGCTAGGGTTGCCAGATGGCCGGCATTCTTCTGTTAATTTAGCAGAGGCCGGTAAGAAGCCGGTATTTTAAAATGAGTGCCTGAAGCCGGTATTTTCAAAATAAATGATTTGCAGTAGCTTAACCGCAAAAAACTAACGCAGAACTTCTCAAAATATGACTCCAGCACCAAATCTTGTCAGGACAGTTCGTTCAGCGAAGTTCATTTAAGCCGGCCAAATGTAAGGGAAAAATATTACTTGTGGCTTAACAATACTCACTGTCTCTCTGTATTCCTGTTCCTTTGTCTGGTCATACTTACCATCCTCCGTCGCTCAAACCGTCATTTGCATCAGCATTTCTTTGGCAATTAACCGTGAAACCGGCGTAGGTGGGGTTATTGTCTAAACCAGCGCTTCTTAACCTTTTTCGGTTTTGTTCACCCCTGCCATCCACTGGTGTAGGAGGCGGAGGTGCAGTGGGTGCGGTTGCACCCCCAAAAGATTTGATTTGGTGAAAATCCGGGGCAAAATCCCATAAAATTCGGGCAAAATCCTCTAAAATCTGGGCAAAATCTTTGAGAACCTTGTAAAACTGCCTGAATATCCGAGTAAAGATGGCGCCCAACATACTTTGATTTGAAAATAATGGCGCCCGAATTGACATGAAGAGCTTTTTGTGGAGGTCAAGCTTTTTTCGGGCAAGTTTGGGAGAATCCGGGCAAAATTCCTTCACACCCCCAAAAACTTCCTCGCTCCTACAGCCATGCTGCCAGTAGGGTTGCCAGATGTGGTTTGTAAAAATACCGGCTTTTTTGTCAGCAGTGACAAAAAATCTCACCATCGAAAAAATAATAGAAATAAGGCGTAGGCCGAGTTGTTGCAGTTACTAGTGAAGATTGCGCATTCAAACACAGGCTATCCATATCTTTGCCATTGGCGATAGTAATAGTGATTGAGGTAAAACTTTATCAGAGAGATTAATGAGTGTACATTTAATCACATTCACGATGAAAATCGCTTTGTACGAAAAGAAAATTAAGAAGACACTGAATCAACAAAAAATTGGTAAGACGTATTAAGAATACAATTTCTCAATCTCTGTTTTTTACGCAGTGGAGTATAAGGTTCACCAATCGTTACAATGTCACTCTCTTCCCGTCCATTTCCACGATTTCCCCACATTCTTCTGCAATAGTCTAAATTTTTAGTTTTCCTTTTCCCCCGCAGTAGTTCAGGCAACAACTACACCTTCGCTGGTTTCACGGTTATTGCCAAAAAATGCTCATACAGATCACGTTTAACACGGAGTATGGTAGGTACGACTACCAAAGGAACAGAGAAACAAAGAGGCTATGAGTATTGTTAAAGTTACAAGTAATAATAAGTTGATACATTTTGGACTTAAATGAACTTCGCTGAAGGAACTGTCCTGACAAGTTTTACTACAAGAGTCATTATAATTTGAGAAGTTCCGCGTTAGTTCTTTTTGGAGTTACTCCAATGCATTTATTTTCAAACTACCAGCTTCAGGCATAGATTTTCAAAATACCGGCTTCTTACCGGCCGCTGCTAAATCAGCAGTAAAATACCGGCCAGGCCGGTGAAATACCGGCCATCTGGCAACCCTAGCGGCCAGCGATCGCTGCATCCCCATTCATCTTATTGCAAATGTATGGCCGGTGCGACAATAATCATAGTACATCGAGTGCTCATTGTTAGACCACGGTATTTACTCTACTTTATTCACAGCAGCATGCATTCTGCCATGCAGCAAATTGGCTACGATCATCAAATACGGTTTGATTACAGACTCAGTCAGACACGCAAAATGTTTTTATTGTTTCATCAGCACATGCGCTATTTGAAGAGGGAAAGAGAAGAGTCTTTTTACTAGTAGAGTCATTTGTGACTGATGAATAGAGGGAATTTTACTGTTTGCACAAATATTTGTGTCGTTGCTTGAAAAATTGCGAGGGCTTGTTCTGATAAATGCCATGCTGGTTTTGTAAATGCTTCCGAATGAGCCAAAAACTGGTTGCTATGTTTGAAACAGCAAACATGAATTGAATAGACGGATCATGGCTCGATTCTTTACTTCTCGGTTGAAAAAAGCCATACTTACTGTAATATAATCATCATCCCACTTCCGCCTTTCAATTTTGAAGGGAAATTATTCTTGACTATAACGTCCCTTTTTGAAGTAGGTTACTTTGCTAACGCTTAACATAGGACTATAGACTCTGCTCATAAAGCTGATACACTGTTTGAAAATTTTTCAAACCAAGGATTGTGAGAACTTCATGAAATTGAAAAGCAAATAACACGAAAAATAAATGCATTTTCAAAAAAACGTTCTTCTTACAAAATGCTGTTCGAGAATCCCGTGTCATTTAAAAATGCGCTTACGAATTACGGCATAGCCTACATCTGTCACTGTTGAAAAAATGGCCGGTATTTCTGCAAAACGCATCTGGCAACCCTAGTCAGCACTTCAAGTTCTCTCTGCATGCAAACTGACTTACTGCTCAACAACGCTTTTTTAGGGATGTGTTTAACCACGCAGGAAGCTTAAATGGCTCTTCGTCAATATCTCCTGCAATGCAGAGCAGTTACTGCACTGCAAAACTTTGAGTGCCGCTATCGCATACAACATTCCAATACAAGGAGTAAATACTGAACGCTTCATTTGGGTTTGACTTGGACAAGTACAGCAGCACGCAGACTCACACAGAGCTGTTTCCGCACAATCGACTGCTTTCTTCTTGACTGTCTGAAGCAAGCCACGGTCAAGGTACATCACATGCCGAAACGAAGCGCCAACATCTTTGTACAAAGATTGCTCCATTAATCTTTCTGCAGAGGTAGTCTCTTGAGAGCGTTCCATTAGGGAATATTTTCGACAGGAGTATTTACAACTGCGCTTTTTCAGTCATTCCGAAATCTTGTTGCGCTGTCCAATTCACTGTAATTCTCAACAATTTTCTGATCAGAGACCACCTAAATTTTATTCAAATCTGTGCCGTTCTTAACGCTTCAACACTTCTAATAAAATAAACAAAATCGATGAACTTCATTGAACTGAACAACAATCAAAAGCACGAAGTTTGCTGCGAGCTTTTAAGGAATTAACCGACTGGGCTCCGCTTTCATAACTTGGCGACGATTCGAACTTGCACACATTCATGTAATTAGTCTCCACAAAAGTGACGCAGTGAAATCAATCAGCAGAATTATTTCTAACAGGATATCGATTTCACGTAACTCTACGCATGCTCATTCCTGAAATCTGCAAGCAAAAGCTTACAGGTGAAATGTTGAAGGACAAAGGCATGAGCAGAGAAAGCAAACAAACTATATTCTAAAATGAATGAATCAAAACACAAGCTGCGCCAAGTAATAACTGGAAAATACCCCTTTTTGTAAGTTTAGTTATACTCCAGCTGAAAAACGTCTGAGACAAAACATGGTTCAACGCAACCAGGAACGTAGTGGTGATACGACCACAGTGTGTAGCGGGTGTTACGACTGAATTGCCGGGATGCATCAGCAGGAGGGTGGTCTACTCTAGAGCAGTGTTTTTAAGTTTTTTTCTGAGGGTGTCTTGTTGAAGCGTTAGGGTGTCAATACTATTTGCTGTTCTATGTCTTATATTTTCAACTGGCTTGCACAAGTTTCCATTCAAATATGCTTGATTATTTTCGACGTTCGACGCTCTTTCCTTCCGGCCACACTCGCCTTAAGTTTGGATTTAGTTACGAAATTTCAGAACACAATCATTTTCGGTACTTCCGACACCATTTTGGCTCAACACTTCCTAGGAATCCAACAAAACCAATGTTTCGCTCTTTTCGAACGCCGCCGCCTATGCGATGACTCAGTGCCACTGAGAGTGTCCTATGACCCTAGAACACACTTTCTTAACGCGTTGGTGGATATTTTTGCAGTTTTGAATTGCTCTGTCTCAGCGTTGAATGCCTTGTTTTGCTCCGGTCTCCTAAATGGAGCGTACATAATTTACATTCATTACAGTGACACATTGTACAACAACGAGTAAGGAGAGTGCGTGTCTAAAGGTTCGGATTTAACAGCAGGATCAGTGAGCTTATCCACACACAGATCTACGGAAGATTTCATCTGTGCGAAGCTAAATCATCCCTCTTGAAAAACTTTGCTCTGTTCTGGCAGGTAAGGTAGCAAAAGGACCATGATGGATTTTTTTGTTTTCGCAAGTTGCAGTAAACCACATTGCATCGTTTACATTTTCTGACAGCTGGCTCAGTGCTGCTCAGCGACAATTTCACTCCAAGCAGCTCTCACAGCTGCCTCAAATCGTTTTACGTCAATAGAAAGGAAAACTATATCTTGGCTTACCAAATTTAGATTGTCATTGCAAAAGTTTAGGGTGTAAATTTGACACCAAAAATGGCATAATACACTGGTCTCGACGTTGTAGTGTTGACTAACGTCCTTTAATTGGTAAATGTTGAAAAAGGCGACACAAAACTCGGGAAATAAAAACTAACGGTTTTGATAACGAAGACAACGAATATATGCTGTTCTTTTTGCTACTCATGTTGTTATTTCGTAGCGTTTGCCACCAGGTTTCAAATCAAGCAGATAAATTAGATCTTCTGGCGATTTTTTATTATAAGCCGACGTTTCGCCCACTTGAATAGGTGGACGAAACGTCGGCTAATAATAAAAAATCGCCAGAAGATCTAATTTATCTGCTTGACAACGAATATAGTTGGGCAAAACGGAACGGTCGAAGTATATATACATGAACATCACGAATTGGCAGATAAAGGGGGGCAAGAATTATTTTACACGCGGGAGTATCATGCTGTAATGTTAATTTGTGCTTTTAGTTTGTTAAACTATTTTTCTTTATAGGTATCCATAGAATACGAACTGTTCTTTTAGCATTCAGCCAGCTGTAGCTTTTGCTTTGAGATTTCAGGACTGAGGATGCGTCCAGTTGCGTGAAATCGATTCGTATTAAAAATTTGCTGATTGATTCACCTGCGTCACCTTTGCAGAGACTGATAACTTGATCAATGAATTGAAATCCTACTGCGTTTGTGGAATGTCAAAAGCAGCAGTAAGATATTAATTGAACAAAGGGTTTCACGGACGTCCCAGTCCTAAAAGCCTGGACCACTTGCTTATTAACATCACGGTCAAGGTCATTAGTGACACTGCTGCGGCTGTCAACTACTGTTTTACTAATTCTGCGCTTTTGTACGTTCAGGACACAAGCTCTTCCATCAGATATATTTTAATTGCAACTGAAACGTTGGTCGGAGTTTGCAAAAAGTTGTGTTTCCAACTAGCTTGTAGTAAGTACTTTTCCATTATTATATGGTTTTGCTAGTCATTTAGGAATATGTGGTCTGAATATGAACATGGCATTTCGCGAGAGGGAAAAAATAAGCGTTATTGACGTGAAACTGACTTCACAACAATGAGAGACAGTAGGAGCTTTTAAAACGGCAGAAACTGGCGGCAACCTCTGACGATTGACGAATGCGATCACTTAGCAAATCAGGAAGCAATTGAAAGCACAAAACCGTTGGCAATGTTGTGGCTGATACAGCGTATAGCAGGAGAGACTTGAAGTTGACAGTGCCCATTTACTAGGTAGCATGAAAGTTTCAGCATCCCTAGCGCTTTGCCCATTTTGGCTATTCAAGCCTAACATTTGCGGTCGCCAGCGCAAGAAAGGTGATTTCAAAGCTTTCCTACCAAGCTGATGTCATTCCATTATCTTTCTACCCTTTACATTTATTTTGTCATATCAAAACCAATCAATCTTGCTAATCGTAGTCTTCTAACCAGGCTATCACTCTTTTATAGTTCTGAAGAATTTATCGATTTATCTGTAAATAGTATACACAGCAAAAGTGATGATGATGTGCGGGTTCCATTTTCAATCGTTTGTTGTTTTAGTACAAATGACTGTAATCAGTGTTCCCTCTGAGGTGCGCAATTGCGCAGTGTCACCACTTAATTTGCGCAGTGAAATCTCGATTTCGCGCACTTCCAACAATCCAAATGTAATACTGTACATATACATATATATATATATGTGTGTGTGTGTGTGTGTGTGTGTGTATCGCATAGCCAGTAGCGCAACTAGAGGTTTAAGCCAGGGGGGGCAAACTTTGCTGAAAGTGGGCCCATTGGCCACCGTTTGGGAATGCAGTAATTAGTTCCCAGAAATTCACATACATTACATATGTATGAGCTTTTGTCTTAGCATGTTTGCGCCACATATGTGGGTGTAAGTCTTCATGCACACCTGGTTAGTGGTGATTCGCACATTCAACGACATGCTAACCGAGAGGTTGCAACAAAGGGTACTCGAATAACAAATAAATGGTTATTTATAGCACAGTACAAAGCAGATGTTACATTATAAACATAAACAACACAGGCACAGGCGTTCACAGAAACTTTTCCATTGATCGGCAAAGTCGACATTTTGCTTGCCCGTTTCAGACTGCTGACGATACAATGCAAATGGGCGTTCACATAAGGCTTTACCCTTTCTACACCACAAAGAAAATTACCAATTTTACGGCAACAGTCCCAAAAAAATTCGTTGGCAGCAAGGTTTCTTTTCGCAACGTATAAAAGTACGTGACTTACTCGAATCAGCAGTCATTGTCTCGCTGCGTTACCTGTCACAGATGTTTTCAACAGTCACATGCGGCTAAACGCCTACTACCGCAACTTGGGGTGAAACTTTGTTGCCATGTTACTGTTACGCAATGAAGGCCAATTTAGAACTCTCTGCACCCACGTTTCGCAACCTGCCTCTTCAGGCAAAAGAGCTGACATGAGTGAACTGCAAGCTCAAAATTGCATGACACCACAACAGCGAACCCGGCTCTTGCGCAGTGTGAGTGTCATATCGAAAAATAACACTGTCATTGCAAGAATTAAGTCAATTAAGCTGCTGACTTCAACTTTTCTAGAAATTTTTGGTTCTTAGTCCCAATTTTCCAGTTGGTGGCAAATTCCCATTTTGTCCCCCCTGCGGACACCCATGAACACAGGGGAACGCCATACACTGAAACAGCGCACCAGCTATACCTACTTTCACTGATCATCAAATAGAAATCCAGCATTGGAAAGAAATGAAAGCATTTTAACATCAGGTTCTGAAGTAAATGGCTAAAAATGTGGGATGGGGACGCTCAGTGGTGTACAAAAGCATGTAAGTTGTTTTGGTCAAGGTATCAAATGTTTTTGCGAGATATTTTTAACATGAGGCGGGCAACCATAAGCATTCATTTAATTTAAAGCACGATTCGACGGTTGGCATTAATTATAAAATCAATTTAGTTACGTATTCTGTTTGCGCAAATCCTCAACATGGCGGGGGTGAAGGAATAATGCAGCTAAATACCGACTACTTTTTCAAGATATTCATTGAAACTGTGCAACTGCGTTGAGCATACTAGTCATAAATGTAAACTTTTCAGTTACTGCTACATTTGTTTTTATTTGAGTTGACCCATAAGCTAAACATCCCCGTGGACATTAAATTGTCGAAATGCAGATCACAAAATCGCTTACCTAGAACATCTCCGCAGCGTTTATGGTGTTAGATATTTCCGAAGTTAATACATGTGACCTTTTAAATTATATCATTTTTTGACGAAGTATTCAATAAATTTGCAGCAGCAAAGGCAAGAAAACTTTGTCTTTGAAGCTGGATAATTACTAGTAAAGCATTACAGGTTTTTTCAGCTAAATTGTTGCTAGTAGGGGTGATGGAAGCAGCAAAAAATCCTGTCGGCTCTCTGGATTTTGCAGCAGAACTTTGAAATTGCTGTTGTGCTTTCTCTTTACGTTTTTGAGCACTAGATTTCATATTTACCCCTACTTCGTATATTTATGTTGCACATATTCGTAACTCGTTGTCAAAACTGCAATCTGTACTGCAAAATCAACATTGCAAAGATCACTAAGTAAAGAGATGGGATACACACCAAAATTTTTGATTGATGACGTCAGTGCCAAACTGCCATGTAGCGGGTGGCAATACTCAGAAAAAGTTGAGAAATGATAATGAATCCGGATGTGGGTGTTTATCAGACGACTCCTGACAATAATTGTATATTGCTTAATTAACCAGCGGTTCCAAAACTTTTGCGAACGTGACTGAAATCTGATTTTGGTGAACATCTTCCGGCCCAAGCCTCAAACAGCGTATCGTAACATGACCAAAATGTTGATTCCATGAATGATTTTTGGCAGTAGGTTGCTAAGTTTGTTTTCAGTGCCAGCATTCTACTCCTTTCTCAAGTGCCTACGCTACACTGCAAACAGCCACAGACAAGTTTGAATAATTACTACTCAGGATTAGGTTTTGATCGCCTCGGAGCAACCTATTTTCTGACCCTTTGCGAAATCGCAACCCTTGTTGGGATTGCGACCCATACTATGGGCTTAATCGCATACTTCGCTTGAAGGAGGTGTAAAGTGCGTTGCGCAGACGAAAGCCGCGGTACCCGCTGGGATGGCCAGAAAAACGAAGTTGTCACCTTCAGCCGAGATGCTAAAATCAACCCCGCTGGTTCAACTTCCAGCGGTGAATTGCAGACAGCTTTGTTAATTGGCTTTGCAAAACAAAAAATAAAGTTGTAGTGTCACTACACAAATT
>JGI24159J19872_10008938_pt1 | contig 13127 bp, 7 predicted proteins | sample Ectturendosymbi4_FD_19872 | JGI IMG/M metagenome (IMG submission 19872) | reverse complement strand
GGGACCACAGCCTCGAGGACCCTGTCTAGTAAAAGTATAAGATAAACGTTAATTTTTATAAAGCGTTTAACACAACTTGTTTTGCACCGAGTTTCTCGTGGACGGGGACACTGAGCTAGGATATCGAGTCCAGCGGGATTCGTCGGCCGCAAAAAAACTATGAAAAAACTAAGTGTGATACTCTCAAAGAGGGGCCCCACGGCATCTTTGGAAAAAGGGGGGCCCGAGACGACCACCTAGTTCGCCTCTCCTAATATCCACCCCTGTTCTCATCTACATGCAAAAGAAAGATTTGACTGCATTCTACAGTATAACACTATTGCGCTTATAATTAAAGTCCTAACGTCATAAAAATATTTTTTATTGTTCCTTCACATCAAGCAGTACTTAGTGCATTGGGCTAACAATGAAACAGCAGCAACTGCGATATTTGCAGACGCACACCAAAAGAAATGGCGATACATTGTATATCGATTTAAACAACAACTTTAGTCAATTTATTTGCACAAGATTGTATGAAAAAAGTTATAACAATAAAATCTTTGTGCATTTGTGCATAATTGCCCATTTCAATTTTGAAATTCGAGGTTCATGGGCCCCCTAGACTCTTATGGGCCCCGGGACACCATCCCGGCTGTACCCCCCTCTGGTGTGGGGCCTGGCCATGCCCCCCCTCAGACCCTAAAAATAAAATTATGTATAAACAGTGTTCGGCAGTAGCGTAACTAAGGGGGGGGGGCAAGGGCCTCAATTTAAAATAAACTGACTTTGTTTTCTGGTCACTGATATACGCACTGCGCAAATTCTTTTGTGACTACTGTACGTTTCCTCTGCTTGATTTTCATTTTACGATTTCATTCTTTCACTGACAAAATTGCTTCACACATGGCTGTTAAGTAACTTAACAGGTAACAATGAACACCAGAAAAAAGATTCGGCTGGCGTGAGATTTGAGCCCACAAACTTCAATAAGCGACTTCCATAAGCGATACATGTCTAAAACATATAACATTCCAAGCACACATATAGTTTTATTTCATGAGCTTCAGACAACAAAAGTTCAGTTTTCTGTCTCACCGGCTAATTAGTCTCGTAAAAGCATTATACTAAAACTTGCTTCCAGAATGCACAAAAATGCGTATTTGAAGGTGTAATTTTGCAAATTTTCCCGGGTGCATGCCCCCGGTCCCCCCTAGCATGATCGTGCGTTTGACACTTCCCCTAAAGTTGATTGGTGACGTTACACGATTGTGACGAAACTTTGCCCCCCCTGGAAATTTTCTGCGTACGCCACTGGACAAGAGGCATCAATCAGGCCTCGGCCTACCGCCAATTGTCTTTAAAAAAATTCGTCGCATTGTATGCGATCCAGTCAACAGAAGAGTCGTTGTCTAGGCTAACAATTAAAAGCAGACCTCGTTCATGACAGACCCGTTCATAACACACCACAGGCTATTCATAACAGACCTGTTTTGATGATTGTCTGGTATGAACGTGGTCTCTTTTTAAAGGGAACCGTGTAACATGTTTAAGGAAAAGTTCGAAACGCTAAAGTTCTTTTAAGTTGTTTCATAGCCTTTTTGCGTAAAACAAACTGATGATCATTGTTTAACTCAAACGTAGTATGTGCTAATTTAATGTCCAATATAGTCTAGAGCAGTGCTCTTCAACTTTTTTGTTACGGTGCTCCCTTAAAGATATTTTGACGAACTCATGCACCCTATTTACTTAAACACTTAAACTCATGCACCTTATTTACTGACACTTCCCCCGTGTCCCTCACCTAATTGCGCCCATGCCTGTAAGTACCCGGGTCTAAATAAGCAAGTCCCTTAATTCAGTAACTCAGCTAAATAATTCAATTGATAATGGCTCAATGTCCGTTGCTTATGAGTCACAAATAATCACAACAAATAGCTTGACATGGTCTGATGCTTACGCACCACACTTTAGAATGTGCAAAGGCAAGGTTAAATCCTGAAAGAGATTGGTTGGTTAATGGTTCACTTTTGCTAAGAGAAAGTTTTGTAAAAATTATCTGATTAGTACAGTGGTTCTCAAACTTTTCTGCATATTGACCCCCAATTAAAGTACACGATTTTCTGTAGTCCCCATGGCCTAGCCCAGGGGTCGGGAACCTATGGCTCGCGAGCCAGGTGTGGTTCTTTTGATGACGGCATCTGGCTCGCTTGATATTTTCTTAACACAATTGTTATGGATGAGACTTTCTGTAATTTTCCTACAAAGCCATCAGTGACACCATGCAGCACCAGAAGTCACGTTAACAGTGAGAAGCATGTTATCAAAGAGAAAGTTCAGACATTTGCCATTGCTTAAAATTGTTGATTTTGCTTAAAATGCACACGTTAGTTAAGTTAGTTGCTTTGAGTGTTGAAAAATATTGCATGGCTCTCACAGAAATACAATTAAAAATATGTAAGTTTCATGGCTCCCTTAGCCAAAAAGTTTCCCGACCCTTGGTCTAGCCCAGGGGTGACGAACCTATTTGCTATCGCGGGCCACTGTCAGTTACCGCTGAGTAAGCAGGCTGCGCAACTTTTTAGTCATACTATGAAACCTGTTAAACACGAAAAAATTGTTCATCAACAGAAACAAACAACAAACGAAAGTAATAATTAATAACAGGCTGATCTCGCCTGAATGCTTCGCGGGCCGCACGAAATTCTTTTGCGGGCCGCATGTTCGTCACCTCTGGTCTAGCCCAACAGTTGCTGATAGGCTGGGAAAATGCATATACTGAGCTCCTTCCTTACGAGGCACATTGATTTACTATCGCTAGCTTTGCAAAAGTATTTGCTGTAGCTATCAATCCGGTTTACAATTGCAATTGTTTTCCGTCCTACTGCGTAGTCCACTGCTGTACTACCAGTCAGGGTTGCCAGATCTACTTTTTGCCAAGGGGCCAAATCTAGTCCAGAAAAGAGGCAAAAAAGAGCCAAATCCTAAGACAAGGGGCCAAAAAAAGGGCCAACAATTTTTTCCAAATTTATCAACACTTACAAAGTCATATGAACTCAAACTTAGCAATTTATTAAATGGCAATATTCCTCAATAACAATTGCAGCGCAACAGTAAAAACAAGTACATGATGAAAGATCCTAAGAGAATAACTTAATTTCCATGTGTAGCCATAAATTGAGACAAATTTACCGCGCACCACCTGAATAACAGTAAGTTAGGTAACGTAACAGTTCTCACTGCTACCTCTACAACTGTAGCAAGTAATAGGTATTCTGATGAGCTTACTTTCACATTAACTCAGAAACTCTAAGGATCCTAACAAAATGTTATAAAAACCTTCAAAATATAATAATTTGGTCAAATTCCAGAGTTAATTTATCAAAAAAGTGAAAAAATATGGTTCTCAGACAGGACCCAGGGTGGTCAGATTCTTGCAAGGGGCCAGTCTATACTGGAAAAGGGCCAAACAAAAATTTTGGGGCCAGCAAGTATTATTTGGGACCAAATTTCTTAAATTTGGCCCCAAAAGGGCCAAACTGGCAACCCTGCTACCAATCTAACAACTGCCGGACTGCGACACATGCACTCCAATATTGTTTGTGACGTAACAAACAGAACAGTTTTCATTATGTCATTACAATGAATGATTTAATACAAACTATTCGAATCGAATGTACTTTCAAACTACTGTAGCTGAGATTTGATCAGCCCTCTTCATTTTGTTTGATTTGAGAAACGCCGTTTGTATTTCTTGCACGATTAACAATAATTATGAATTGGAGGCTTCATTGCTCCAGTAGACCCCAGAGGTTATTCATTGACTCCAATCGACCACGTGACTCTTTATCGACTCCTTGGATGGTCCAATTGACCCCTGGGGGTCGATATCGACCACAGGTTTAGTGTGACAAGTTTGTGTTGCACCTTTGTGAACCCTTTCTTTGTGGTGTACTCCACATATATTTTGGTGCACCGTCCACACCGGTTGAAGAGCGCTGGTCTAGAGCAGTGGTGGCAATAAATTTGGCTCGGGAGTCACCATGAGAAGGTCACGTTTAGCTGTGGGCCACACCTTATAATGGAAATAGAAGCAAGTTTCGGTAGCTTCAGCACTAACATTTTCTGTGATAAGTTAGAGGAAATTTGAAATGTGAAGGTTAGTCCTGAATGCTTCCACGGGCCACTAAAAGCGCTGTGGCGGGTCATATGTGGCCCGCTAATTGCCCCCCTTGTTTAGAGATTATTTGCACAGAATAATCCACTTTTTTCCATGTGCTCATTTTGTGTTTGAAACTGACATGTTATAGTAAACGTTTACCTTGCTGTAGGCCTAAAAACTTCTTCACGTTCTTAAAACTTTGCTACGGCTAACGAACGTTTTTTAATGATTGTGTAAGATTTTTGCTTTTCTTGTTGAATTTGTTTTCCGCTGCTCACTTCGTCCGTTTGTGCTTAGCGACATGAAAATAATGCCGAACATGCAAATCAAACAGAACTAGTCATAGGCGTAGCCAGTGGGGGTGGGCGCCTCAGGCCACTCGTTACACTCCGAAAGCGACTAAGTCATTTTTACTCAGGGAAAACTGTGTTTATAGGGCTCCCTAAAAGTTTCTGTTATGCACGGTTACCTGGGTCTAATAAATATAGCATTGTGATATATTGAGCGGGTACTGTTAAAAAACACGCAAAAATTACTTTACTGCATAACTTGGTTTCTGTTTCGGTAAAACAAGACTAATGATCTTCACACCAAGCAACCGTCACAAATATCTTTCAACGTGTGGCATGAAGTTGGGGAGCTTCCCCTAATTTTTTCTAGATTCTAAGGGCCCCACTTTCTGATTGCTAGAATCCCCACAAAAGCTCTTTTACTCTTACAATTCAGCACTGCCGGAAAGCATGAAGACAGAAAACAATCGCGATCGTCGTCATTATAAATATACAAAAACAACCACAAGGTACACGGCAGGGCCCCAACCAGCTGAAATTTTCGGGAGGGGCGAAATGATTTCAACTTGTTGTTGTACCTAACAACAAAAAACTCAATGGCGCTTCCACAATGTTTTTGAAAATTTCGGGGGTTCATTGCCCGGTTGTCCCTTGGTTGCGGGCCTGGTACACAGTGGAAAGGGGTCAACGCGTACACAGGTAAGACGCTTTCTCGCACTGAGCAAGCGAGTCAGTACAGAATTGAATTTTCAATCTAATTTTTTTTTAATGAAGCACGCAAACGATGAAGGACAAAATAAAACCTAAATGGAACGGCAATATGGTGGCGACGATTTGCGCTACCATACCACGCAATGTTTTGCTGCAAAGGCGATCAACAACGGCCACACCCTCGAGTAATTAAAACTGTAGGTTTACAGAGAAAACAATGCAATCGCGCCACGACTGAACTATCTAAACGATTGAGTAAAAATTACAAGTTTTGTTGGGTTAACAGCTGTGTCGTTGGCGGCGATTGAAACGTAAGGTGAACAACGGTTTGAAAACATTACTTTTTTTCATCTAAAGATTGAAAGAGATTCAGCGCAATTGGTAGTTGTAGCAAATGTACAAAACGCATGAGTTCGAGTTTGCAACTTCTACTGGCCTACTTTTATCTCCCACTTTCTCCAACATCCTACGGCACTGGCTGTCACGTCGGAGTTACAACCAAGACTTTCACAGAAAGAAATCAACTTGAAGCGCAAAATAATTTCTCAGGACAGGAGGCCCTTGCCTATTCTTATTGCAAAGCCCCGACGGGTGTAAAAATCTGATTCGAAAACGAAAGTATAATAACTGCAGTACCTCTTCATAGTCATCAGAAAAATGTGTACTGTATATTAAAACGTAATTTGCATTAGCTTTAAAGTGAATTCATCTTGATTAGACCCTTAATTTTGGGCACTTGAAAACAGTATGGTAAACTCTTCGGCTCCACAAACTTGTCAGCTTTCCAACGGCTATGTTCGGAAGTGCATTAACGTTAATGCGAACTGTTTCGTCAGCGTTTCTTTGTTTTGATAAGCACGTGCACAGATTTGACACACCCGAACCGCTCACTTTGCGAGGATTTTAACGACTGGGAACAAAAATCACGACTGCTGAAAAGGTTTAACAATTTCTTTGAAGTTTTATATACGCAAAGGAACCAAGCGCCGTAGGGGAAAGATAACCACAATTTTTGTCTCCCGTAAGCACGAAATCCAAGCTTCTCAATAATACGGCGTTTGGCGCTGAAACATGTAGAAAAAAAACAACACCTGCAAACACCGGGGCTGTGGAACATGGTTGCGTAACTGTGTGAAAATATCCGCAACATTCCGAAACATCATGCCTGCATCGCTCCTAAGCGTAGAAAAAGTGTAAAACCCTATTGGTGAACATAAATGCAAGGTACACATAAAAATTGTAATCCAGCAAATATTCCGCACTTCACACAACGACTCCAAGAACGCCTGGTCTGTTAACGCCGCCTGTATGCTCTGGATATTCTCCACGAATTGGGCTCCTCGTAGCGATTGTACAAGGGTTCTAGACGCATTTGCTTTTTCTGCTTACTAAGTTTGGTTGGGTCACCCATTCTGAAAAACTTGGGTGCGAACTCAACCAACCACTTGGGATCAATAGCAGTCACTTCTCGCATGTACTCTTTAGTCGTTAAAACCAGCTCGTGGTAGATGATCCATTCGGGCTGCCGGTTAAACAATGCACTGCTTGGATGAATGTACACAACTTGCTGGTCAACAAGGGTTCTGTAACCCTCTTGGGGATCTTTTTTTGCAGCATTTCTAAAGTAACCACTACAGATAGCTTTTTGAATTTTTGTAACGTTTTTTCCACAGCTTACTACGTCCAACTTGTGTCTGTCCATTATGCCCAACATCTGTTTTCGAACATCCTGAGCGCGACGCAACGTTCTCGCTTGAACGAAGTTTTCGAAACACCACGGGTTGCTGAATTTGTTGTTTTTCCAAGAATTGTAAACGGCCAGCAGCGTCAAGTGATCACCTTCGTTTTGATGAAACTTCGCTTTTTTCTGGTCAGCAAGCGCTTGTTTTTCTTTAGGTCTGTAGAATACATTTTGAACCGACAACATAGAAACGACAGTCAAAATCTCGTCACTGCAGGAGAGATGCACTGACATTATTAACATCTTGCATAGCATCGGGTCAAGGGGAAATTCTGCCATTCTTCTGCCCAGCCTGGTCAATAGACCTTCATCATCAAGTGCGCTAAGCTGGTAAAGTTGTTCCATAGCTGTCACAAGAGTTTCCATCGGTGGTGGATCCATGAAGTCAAAGGACAGTAGGTCGTTGATTCCCATAGCTTTCAAGGAAAGTACAGTAGAGACAAGGTTAGTCCTTTGCAGCTCTGGAACGGCAGTTGAAAGCATTTCATCACGGTAAGCACGTTCAGTATAGAGTCTGTAGCATTTACCTGGGCCGGTTCTTCCAGCTCGTCCAGCTCTTTGCTTTGCCTGAGCTTGAGATATTGGAGTTACAACCAACTGATCTATTCCAGTTTTGCTGTTATACACCTTTTGCTTCACAAAACCTGGATCAACAACATAGTGGATACCATCAATAGTCAATGAAGTCTCAGCTATGTTGGTTGCCACAACAACTTTGCGACTGCCAGGTGGTGCAGGATCAAAAATCCGAGTTTGCATTTCAGAAGGCAAGGCAGAGTACACGGGGAGAATTATTAGCTCAGGCACGTCTGAACCCAGAGACTTCATTCTCTCGAACAATATTTCACATGCTGTATCGATTTCCTCCTGACCAGTCAAAAACAACAATATATCCCCAGGTGGTTCTGTGAGGTGAATCTGCATGACAGTAATAAGTGATGCATCAAGATAGTCAGGTTCTGGGTCCTTCGTATACATAATTTCAACAGGAAAGGTTCGGCCAGGAATGGTAAAAATTGGAGCACCAAAAAAGTATTCTGAAAACTTAACTGCATCCAGTGTAGCTGAAGTCACAATCAATTTTAATTCTTTACGCTTCTGAACACATTTCTTGAGCAAACCAAATAAAACGTCAGTATGAATTGTTCTCTCATGAGCTTCATCCAACATAATTACAGCATACTGCTGCAAATCAAAGTCAATAAGACATTCTCTCAGAAGCATACCTTCAGTCATGTACTTAATTTTAGTTTCTTGACTTGTGCAATCTTCAAATCGGATAGTATATCCTACTTCTTGACCTAACCTACAACCAAACTCTTCAGAAACCCTCTTGGCCACTGACATCGCAGCCACTCTTCGTGGTTGTGTGCATCCTATCTTCCCACGCACAGTATAACCTGCTTCAGCAAGGTATTGGGTTATTTGAGTAGTTTTTCCTGATCCTGTTTCACCAATCACAATGAGTATTTGGTTTTCATGAATAGCAGCCACTAGCTGCTCTTTAAGTTTATATATTGGTAATCCCTGACGTTGTTCTAAAATGGATAAATCAGTTTTGCGTCCATATGAAGCTTTAACACCACCAAATGCTTGTTTTTTCCATTCTGGCAAATCAGACAATAGCAAGCCAGCTTTTGAACTGGAAGCACTTTGTTGTGTGCTGTCACTTGGCATTGGATCACTCCAATTCTTGTTTTGAGAGACTGCACCTTCCAATTCAGCTTCTCGCTGCTGTTGTTTAATCTCCCTTCTTTCTTTAGAAAGAGCACTTTGCATCATAGCAGCCTTTGACAATGACCCATCAGGATTTTTAACAATTCGAACCGGGCTAAGATCAATGCTTTGCTTTGTGTGGCCAGCAAGAAACGGTGGCTCTTCTTCTACTAGATCAATTTCAAGATCTTCTGTATCACTTTCAGCTTTAGGAAGGATACCTGTTTCCTCATCATAGTCAGGTAGCTCTGTTGGATCAATACAGCCAGCTGAAACCATTTGTTTTATTTCCCACATCTCCATATCAGAAACTTTGTTAATACGTTTCTGGATTCCCTCAGAAGCATCCGCAGCACCAGAAACATTTATATCACTTGGCCTGTCAGGATTACGCAAAGGAACCTCTTCTTTATTTGTCTCCACAGTTTGCATTCTGCGTGTTCGACTAGGATTCAAATCTTCCCCAGTTTTCTGATCAACATCTTTCATCGACAGACTTGTCTTAGATCCAGTGAAGCTCAATACTTTCACTTTGACTTTTTGGCCTTTGCTGACAACATCTGATACGCTAAGAACCCTACCTTCTTGGCGTAGTTCTGATATGTGAACAAGACCTTCTATTCTTCTGTGCAGTCCATATAGCTGAACAAAACATCCAAACTGCAAAATTGAATTCACCTTGCCTTCATATATATCACCAGGTTTTATGTCAAAATCATTTCTGGATGTGTCACGCCTTGCACTTTTATTGTGTTGAGATGACTCATGGTCATGATAAGAATGTCTATGTGATGATCTCTTATCATTGTCATGTCTACTATGTTCATAGCGAGGTTTTTTAGAATATTCAGGAGAGTCATCGCGCTGTGAACGATGCTTTTTGCTGGAGTTTCTGGATGAACGATGTTTGATATTTTCTTCTTTCTTCTCTATTTGTGAACTATTCCTTGGACTTCGTGAAGAATGCTCTGATTTCACTTTATTAATTTCTTTACTATCACTTGATGATTTCACTTCTAATGATTTGGACTCAAGCACCACGCTTACTGGTGCAGTATCTGGCTTACACAAAGCAGGAAACATTGTTTTGTACTTGCTCCTTTCATCCTGTGTTTCAGTTGCAACTTTTGGCTGTATTTGTATGGAAGGTTTTTGTGATGGCTTCATTCGTTGTATCAAAGAATGCAAGTTTTCCATGAACGTTTCTGAAAATTCTGCACCATTTTTTTTCAATGCCTTAGAGAATTTTTTTATATTTGGGTGCTTTTCAGCCAGCTGAATTATAAATTCTGCAAGATCCTTGTCATTTAAACCCAAGTGATTGTCCAGCTCTGTGCAAACTTTTGACACCAAGGATAACCTCTCAAGTTTCTCAAGCTCATCCATGTTCAACTAAAGAGCTTTTTTTTTATAAAGAACTACTTTTTCACAATCTACAGAAGTAAACAATCAAGGTTGATAAGTATTAACTGAAGAACACAGTATATAACCACATAAAAAGATGTATAACTACGTCAGGTGGGAAAACTTAGAAAAAAATACTGGAAAACAATACAAAGAGATTGAATTTAGTCTGCAGGGCCAATAGACTGGAGTTTAAAACCACTTAACATTAACCAAAATGCAAGAATGGCTTGGAAAAAAAGAAAGACTGCAAATTAAAACTGACACACAGGCTGTGACTGACTTACAAATTACAGTAATTAATAGATGTTGTAAGACACCAAACCCAGCTCTAGCCTGATGGCTGTAAGTTACCATTTATCAAGAAGTTGTAAGTTATCATTTGAAGTCATGAAGAGTTGATGACATTCAGCTGAAAAGAACTGAGACACAGTACAAACTGTCAAGTTTGCTGAACACTGAGTGGTAACGGAATTTTACTTTATTTGCCATTAGACGCATTTCACAAGCCCACACTCAACACNTTGGCTGCCGGNGTACAATATATTTGTACTTTGAAATTGGCCTTAGAAAACAAGCAGCTTTTCATTGCCTTACCAACTGCATAGCTCCTCTGTTGATTGCGCTAGGGAGCTGTTGAAACCCTCAAAAGATTCGGCAAGTCTTCTAGTTTGCAATGAAAAAATATCTATTTGGATTTGGGATTTCTGTTTTTTTTTCAACTCACAAGATGTTTCCATGTACTGTTACACCATGTTTGCATCCATCGTAGCTACTGCATTCAATAGTCTTACTCTAAATCGGCTATTTCCAACCCGAGGCCCATGGGTTGCATGCGGCCCAGGAAGCTTTTCATTATTGTCTATGTACAACACAATGACAGCCTGTCTTTATTTTTATTGGAGGTCAACAGTAGATCAGATCACTTCATTGACACAAGGCATTGAGGATGCTGAAGGTTTTTGGCTAAGAAGAAGGCCAGAGCTGTGTTTGTCNATCTCACAGCAGCCTACGATTTTACATGTTATTGTGGCCTCACCTGCAAGTTGCTGCGATTGCTACCTGGCAGACACATATTCCGCATAATCATNGAGCTGGTCAGTATTGGCAGCTTCACCCTTACCACTGGGCTGGGGTGCTGGGACAACAACGTCGCGAATATGCACGCAGAACATAGTCCTGGTCCACTCAACAGCAGAGTACTGCGCTCCTGTCTGTTGCCACAGTGCTCTCACTCGCCTCATTGATCCTGTCATCAACGACGCCTTGTGAACTGTGACTGGATCCCTGCATCCAACCGGCTTGGCTTCGTCGCAATGGAGCCACTCCGTCTCTAGCACACCTTGCCATGGAGCCTGGACATCTGCTCCACTCAGCGCTGCACAGCATCTCAAACCGAGACACCCATTACTACCCGCCGCACAACAACTCATCACTTCATCTGACGACAACAACATAGGTGCAGCGCTCTGGGCGGATCACTGATGGAGTGCAGAGCGGTCGGAGAACACTTACAAGACTCGGTACTTTCATCCCTGACATTGGCACCCACCCACCCAGAATGGCCTTGCCAAGAACAGCGTGAGTCTGGCCATGGGCATCAGAAGGATTTTTTCCAGGCGAGGCGAATATTGCATTTTCCAAATATTTTTTAGGGGGACCAAAAGTGGTAAAATTTCATTTTCCCCACTCGAAACTAAGACGACCATTCTTGCTAAAAATTTCAAAATACAGGGGGAAGCCTTGGCCCCCTGCTCCCTTCCGACAGCCATTGGTTGGGCTTAACCAGTTCCACATCAGTGTTGGACGTTTCCACTCCTGCTTACACAAATGGAGCATGGCCCCTTCCGCGGCTTAAGAGTGTGGTGCACAAGAACTGACTGTTGACAATGTTATCCTCCAATGTCCAAACCATCAACCACCCCACAGAGTGCATAGCCTGAAGGCCCTGGACAAGAAAATCAAAAGGCTGCTCAACACCTTCCCAGAGATCTGGTGCGACCTAGCAGTGGAAAAGAACTCGCTCAAATAATGATGGAAAAGACGTACTACTCACTGGTAGATTTCCACGTGTCCACAAACTTGTCACTTCAAAACTGATTTCTTGTTTTCTGATTTCTACTCATGCGTTCCTCTGTACTAAACTGATTTCCAAGTATACCCTTATTGTTCCGTTTGCAGTAAATTTGCCTATTGCGTCGCAGTTTGGGAGTTATTAAAGTACCAATCGTTACCATTGCAGTTAGTACTCATATGCTCTCAGTAGTTTTAAACTAAACTTTGGTTTGCAAAAATGGAAGTAAGTCAATCAATGTGTGGCCCTCACTAAAATAACAACATAATTTTTGGCCCAGTGCGGCATCTCGGTTGGACATAGCTGCTCTAAATCAAGTGTGCAAACAAATCTACAAACTGGCAAACATGTGTTGCGTATAAGTCTGCCTTGTTTAGGTTGATGTGCCTATGCTCAAATGCACATCTCACAAATAGGTAAACAATGCACGATGCATTACTAACAGAAACCATCACTTCACTATGATGAAGAACCATACAACATTGAATTCTTCGCAAACCTGGGTCACTACTGCTTGCTACGCAGGTTTTTTGATGCATGCTGAAGGCCTTTCCTTACTAGGCAGCCTTGCTAAAACCACATAAAACAGTCAACCACCATAACACATAACCTGATTTGTTCGCAGACAGTCATCTGCTTACTGTGCAAAAACCAGCGAATAAACCTTACGTCATAGAGCCAATCATCAAGACGATTGTGCAGCGGTCTGATTACCTTGGACTGTTGCACACTACTTGATGTAGTTGGAGGGCTGCGCGCCATTAACAAAATTTGTGGAACAGGACAGAGAATTTGCATCAACCAGAAACTAAGTGGCAACTTGGGTTTCCGAACGTTCCATTCAGAACAATAACATAATGCCAGGTAGTAGCTTTTATGAGCAAATTTTCAATGATAAATATCGGCAAAAATTTGCCAATACGATGCATTGGCAACATTGTCATATCAGCCGATTTATATCGATGCTGATGCACAGTCGAACTCTATATTTTAGTCCTTTAGCATTTCATTTGTGTAAGCTTTTGCTTACAATTTCAGGACTAATGATGT
>JGI24159J19872_10008936_pt1 | contig 13127 bp, 9 predicted proteins | sample Ectturendosymbi4_FD_19872 | JGI IMG/M metagenome (IMG submission 19872) | reverse complement strand
TTACATCAACTTTTTTCATTTCTTGTTGACCATAACGTTTTACCATTATGTTTGATTTTACGTTGGCAGTGATTAGAATTGATGTAAACGACCTTGCTGTCCTTCCATGGGAAAAAATAGTGTTTTCGTGCCTGAGCAACTTTTCAAATGAAGTTACTTCAGTATTCCAAGATAACCACAATAGCAAACTTCGCACACTTATTAAAGTTTTGCAAAAGAATATGTCTTTCTCTGTTAGAATTCCACAGTCAACAAGCGCTTAGAGTAGAAATGTAATTGCGCATTTCCTTGAACGAACTTCGTTTTTCAGGAAAGCCTTGTATTCCGTTGTTAGAAAAAAACGCTCTCAGCAATTTATCAGTTGATCATTATCAGAAATTTACCAATTTCGATGTCACATTTTGTCTGTTACGGAAAACGTCTGACTGTGGCCTATTAGCACCATGTAAAAGTTTTCTTAAATGTTTTTCGCAAAAGAACTTTGTTCGATTGACAAATTTCTCAAACAAAAAAAAAATTTTATCTCAAAAACTAGTTTGTTTTCATGAAAAAGTTTCCCCATGATTTGTGTTTAACTTTGCCCGATTTCGCCAAATAATGTTTTCTATTAAAATTTGCAAATGCACCATATGGTAAATTCACATGTTCCATGTACTTTTGTTAGTGCATCTCTTTATTTAATAAATCATCGCCAACCTTATTTCTTCTACGGTATTGTACGTTGCTTTACATTCACATAATGAAGTGGTTTACATGGTCGAAGTCACTTCAAAATTTGGCTGTTGCTATGGTAACTGGAAACTACGAAATGCATGCCAAGAACAGAAATATTTCGTGGAGTGACTTTGAATTTCTTAACTGCAGTTAGATTAGTCTAAGTTCAGTGGATATATGTCATAGGTGGAATGTGGAATACCAGACCATACGCATTTGGGAAGGTCATCACGCGTGTTTGTAATAATGCTAGTAGACCTTGTAGTAAAGTTCTGGAATGTTCTTTACTTGCATCACAGACTGCAAATGAGTCAATTGCAGCACTGGATAATTCTCACATGAGAAAAGGAGGAATTATATCCTTTTTTCCAGTACTTGATAGATTGTGTTCAGAGCGCATGAAGTCCAATGCTACGCTTACTATAATTTTTACAAGCAAGCTGAAACTAATGCATTTATTCTTTGGGGGAATGCGCTGCAGTAAGCTCCAAATGGCGTGTGGGGCTGAGCCCCCGAGGCTTTTGCATCTTTGCAATAATTTTGTTAATTCAAAATACGTGTCAATTGACGTGTCTTTTTCAAACAAAACTTTTTTGTGAAAAGATATTAATTTAGAAAGTTTAATTCCTACAAATTCGTTTGCAAAATTTACAAGTTGGCCACTCTTGTTCTTGCATGACGACAGTGTATGATGACGATACTGGACAAACACTTTGAAACAATATCCTGCTGTGACCCAAAAACCTACTGTTGTCCGTTGTAAATCACATACTGTGAAACATGTTTTCAGTGAGTACTATAATGATGGAAACTCTCAAAAACCCCTGTTACTTGTCAGCAGCTGCTTTCTTTCCCGGAGTACTCGGTGGACGCTGCACATAAGATTTGAAAAGAGCAGAAGCAGGTGCGATATCAGCACAGATTGCACATTTTTTAAACTTTGTTTGTTTTCATTTAGATGTGAAATGAAAATCTTTGGATTTTGCCTAAACGTGATTCATTTTTAATCAAGATGCGGAATGAGGCAAAAATGATGACAGTTGCTAAAGAAATTCGGAAAACATTTTTAGTTAAGGAGTTTTTCACTTCGAAAAGATGAAATCCAAAATGGGTTAATAATGCCTGAGATTTGTCAGTGAGCATCTAATAATATTTGTACTCTTTGAATGGCAAGCACTTGACAAATTTCGGTCTATCAATGTCGTTTACAAAACAAGAGTAAAGATAACTGTTTTTCACTTTAGGTTATTTCTTATGTACTGTAATTGCACACCGGTTTTCAAAAATTTCATGTTTATTTTGTTTCGCAGTTAATGAAACGTACGAGAAGTCCATGACTAATCTTTGACTGATTAAGGAAAATTTACTACATTTTTTAACTGTTTTGGTGTAGTCAACTAAGTCAACCCTAGTTAACTTAAAAACATAGTGGTACAAGTCATGCTAGATATTTCAAAATTCCATTGCTTCACAATCAGCAAAAATCCATCCAGTTGTTTTTCGAAGCGGCGTAATAGGATTTCATCCACATTATTCGTTTATTGCTTTTCCTACACCATTTTTTAAGACCTCCAAGACTCAATGTCCTGTTGCGTATTAGTCTCATTAGCAAATTGTAATAATGCACTTTTAATTTCCTGTAGAAAAAATTGTTTATTACTAACACTTACAACATAAAAAATATTGAAGAGATGTAAAATCAACGCTTACTGACAAAACTGTTGCTCATATCATTTCCGCTTTTATCAAATAAATACTGTACATTATTCTCATGTTTTAATATAGCCTGCTTTAATTTTCTTTCCAAATTTTCCAAATTACGTTTATTATTTTTAAATATTTTTTCTGCCATTGCACATTTTAACATTACCAACTCACAGCATTTTTTGTAAATATCAAAATGGGCTATGAATAAATTCCTGAGAAAATCAATCATTGTGCCAACTTTTCAAACAACTCACCTTGCACAGTGGCGTCCACTCGAAGACATGAAGGATCAGAACCGTACGTAGAGTCGCAAGTTACTTTAGATTTGCTACTGCTCGTTTGGATCATAGGGTTTGAAGACCGGGTAATTTCATAACCAGTTTGACACATGAGCGTGTCCACGCAATGTAATAGTGCCAGCGTTGTAACCACCACAAAAAATAGCATCTTGTAATTTAATTTCTACAAGAATAAGAAATAAAATAATTTTTACACATGAGCAACATCTTCTTTTGTCAGCCTGGTTTTGGTGTGCCTTGTATGTGCCTTCTGTTGAAATACACAGCGTGGTGCAGTGGATCCATATTTGATATAGTCTTTTGTACGCTTCCAATGCGTGACTGCAGATATTTTTCCTTCATAAATGCATGTAATGATACTCGTTTGTTAACAGCGAAACAGTCGACACGATAGTCTGCCTAATCTACGTCAAGGCCTTTGATTGTTGTTTCCGGTCGCTTCTGTTAATGCTAAACGCTGTTGTGAGATTCTAGTCCGTACTGCACCACCGTTCGCTACATTATTCTGGTTTCACGTTTCACTTGTATTGGTGAGTTTGTTCCACACCTCAATATAACCAAGGAATGCAGTCCAATCAGTGCTACAGGAGAATTATTAACGAATAAAGTGGTAAGAGCCCATACTTCAGTTCGGCACAGTGATGATACTGACTGTGCAATTTCAACACGATAGGTCGCTTAGACCGGAGACTAACACGCGTTCCTGCAACAAAACCACAACTAGATTAACTTATCAACTAGCAGTGGGGGGACCCTTGCAATGCACATATCAGCTCTCTACCTCGCGGTTCTTACACTAGTAACATCTGCGCAATGTTCTTGTAGAAAATAGTATGGTGAGCTATTCGTTTCTAAATTTTGTCAAAGGCATTCAAAAGAACGGGAGTACTTTATGATACTCGCTTTTAACTTTTTCGACGTGTTGCGCCTTGCGCGTGTTCTGCCGGGGCCTGTCTCAGCTTACTCTGCGCCAAAGGGGTCACGCGCCCTTTTCGTAACAAATGCTGCATAGGTGGCAAGTCATTGGTAGCTCCTTGCGAAGCCTGGTGGAGTTGGCGTTTAGGGTGCCTAGCGCAGAGGTTGCTTGGTGAGGAAGGTTGTCGGTACATGCAGAACTGCTGGTTTCCCCAAACTCTACTGACAACGAGGCAGCAAAGTTGTGTGATCGCTTTTCTGTCTCTCCACATAACCTTGCAAACCGAAGCAAGGCATTGGCTCTCACCCTTTTTAAAGTTCGTTTCACAGATTTCCTTGTGAACAAGTCTTTCTTTACAAAATGCATCTGATTGGCAGGAGCAGAAAATAATTCGGCGATGGCGTGACAGCGGAAACGGCCAACGTGGTCCGTGCGCCACCAATACAAAACTCGACTAGTGAAGGTGAAATGAGGTCAGGGTACCCAATCTGTGCGTGAGTCGCGCAACTCACTTGGCGCAAAAGTAAGATTGATACAAGCCGGTCATGGGCGTCGGAACGATTTTTTCCAGAGGGGGGCCAATTGTTGATTTTTTCAGACGTAGCCAACAATATTTTTTCAGGGGGGGGCAAAAGTGGCAATATTTTATTTTACTCACGCGAAACTAAAAAACGAACTTTTTTGCTAAAAGTTTTTAGGAAAATATCAAATTTCAAATTCCAGGGGGTCAAGTCCCCCCTGCCCAACCTTCCGACGCCCATGAAGCTATTCCTCACGTACAAAAAACAGCCACGAGTTAGAAAATGCCAATTCGTAAAGTGAATGGCTGCATCCAATAAAGTGGTGATTCATTAACGACTAGTACGATTGTGGAAAGGTAGCATGAGCTGATATGTAATTCATTCACGACCTGTAGCATTCCGGCTATTTTTGAAGAAGAAATAGTGTAAAGCAAGTCTTGCAAATCATCCAAACACTCTGCGTTGCCCTCTTTGGCACGCCTTTATTACAAACCTAAACAACAGAAAGAGAAGAAAACATTTCCTGAAATATTATACGATCATCAGTACAAACCAAATTGTTTAAATGTTATTAGGGAAATGGTTATTATTTCCAACAGGAACGCAATTTTCCCACTTTGAAATTTTCGAAAATATGGAAAGGGCCTTTTGCTTCAATTGTGTACAGATGATGTAAAATGCTGCACACACAGCAGGCAGTAATAAAAACGTGCACACATTGTCAGTGCAACGAAAGAAACTGAAGTACAGTATTAAATGCAATTGTGATATTTGGAAGCATGCATCAAGTCTTCACGTTCATTTTTCCAGAAAAGTTAAAAACATCAGGTTCTACACAGGGGCGTAACGGGGAAGGGGCAAGGGTTGTCATAGTTCCCCGGGAGCCTAATCACTGCTGGGGGCACTTAATGACTGTGGGGCGCGCCGAAAAGTCCTAGACACTGGTGCCGCGCCTAGTGATTTTTCACTAGATATAGTGATTTTTTGCAAACTATGTGTTTGAAGAAAATCGGTTGTCTTTTTTATTACTTTTCAGCACTTTTTCAATCTGTAAACAATTATTACGTGAATCGTTGTTTGAAGATCTGCAGTTTGCACAAACACAACGGACAAGTGTTTCTAATTTGAGTTTCTGATCGTTTTCTCTTCCGTGCTGTTTACTGCTACAATGCTGGCCATAACGGCATTTTCATTTCCTTGCAGAACACTGCAGTAGAAATAATTGAAATGTTAAGTTGATTGGTCTAAAATACTCTGTGAGTGGTGTCGTTTCCAACTCTTGAAAAAAGCCTGAAAAGTGTTGGTATGAGATTTTCCTGGCTGCAACATGATCTATTTTAACAAACTTGCAAATAATGCAAAGGTGTTTAGGCGATAATGTAAATAAATAAATCATTTAAAGCACAACTGCGAACGTCAACACAAAAATTTTAAATCTAGTGAATTTTTTTTAGATCTAGTAAATCTTTTGTGAATCTAGCGATTTTTGATGAGAAGCCTATAACAGTACTGGTTCTAGCAATGTCGCACGTACTCTTTTCAATACAGCACATTTGCTTCCGAAAGACCTTAAGTTTGAACATGAGGGTGCCAAACTTGCCCCGGGCGCCATCTAACCTCTTTAAACCCCTGGTTCTACAAGCCAAATTCCGTCTCTTAACTCTTAATATAAACCTCACTGACAAAACGTACGAGGTGAATGACCTTTTTCGGAGAGAGCCTTTCAGAAAGCATTGTATAAATGTAGACCATATTACCTTATTTTACACAGAAATGATCATTCATTTGGTAAGTATGTTGGCAAAAATCGAACGGAGGCCCTGCACAAAAGTCAAGGTCTTGGGGCAAGTTCTTGTTAGCTCCTAGCTCCTCCAAAAAATCTAACAAAACTGGCACAGTGGTGATCGGCTGATCAAGGATTGCATTCTAATTTGCAAAAATCATGCTTACATTACTTTTTTCGAGATGCTTGCGGTAATAGCGCCTGCCCTAACCTTTTAAGAACAACACATCAGGTGGCTAAAACAACGTATAAGCGTTGTTAGAAAATACAAAAACCGAAACATTATATTAAAACTATCATCAAATTCCACAAGTTTGTCTTGAACATGCCAGCTTGATTGCACCCATTGTTATTTCGTCGCTTTTGAAACGCTTGCTTTGCCTAACAAGGAAGGAAATGAGATAGCAAGTTAAACGTCAAAAATGTTATTCACCAGCAGAGTTTATCACCTATTTTAAATCACAAGAAGTTGTCAAAAAATCCTGAAAGCTGCTGAAGAATCTGCAAATGATTGCCAAACAGTTCGTAGCTTCCTACGAGAAGCAAAAAACGTTGATGAACAAAAAATTTTACACATTTTGGGTCTTCAGCAACGCATCTCTCCTTCCGTAACAAGCAAACCTTTTCTCTCAACAAAGTGAAACAGTTTACTTCGAGCCTACTGGGGCCCTAGGTTGAGAAGATAAAGCGCTGATGACATGAGGCATGAACACTACAGCTGTGTTCATTATAAATAATTGCACGATTTTTTTCATTTTAAGTGAATTAGCTATTACTGGCGAATAGCCCTGCTCATTCAGTTACGTTTATCATGACCTGCTGCCCAATTTTAATTAAAGTTCGCTTTAATTCCGCTGTTTGCTTGCACGTTTCCATTAATTGCTTGGGTCTGATATTTTCTTAAAAGAAACGTATCAAACAAAATTGTAAATTTCTCTTGAAAAACTTCCCGTTTGAAATATTAATCATTTACGTTTTTCAAAATGTCAACATTTTTTCATGTTATTGACATAATAAATGTCCACCCAAAACGTGAATGACGACGGCTTCCTTTTGAACTCGGCTTCGTGATTTTTTGAGTCACTCAAAGAGGTTTACGAGGTTTATTTTACAAAAAATGAAATGTAGCCTGACTATCTGAAACAGCTTCAAAAGTGCTGGCCTTGGCTTTGCAACGTTTCCGCTCGCTGTCGCCCCAATGTAATTGCTGCCTTATGTTAAACTCGCCAGCATTTTCTGTCAAATTAAGTTCTTGTTCAAGGGGTTCATGCGGGCTTTGGGGTGTAGTACTGATGTGTTGGCATTTTGTTTTGATTGTAATTGCTTCGCATACGCTTGTGCGTTCCATGCCTGTCGGTGTTCCATACAGCTGTTTGTGCTTCAGTGGATGTTCGCCCCCGGGAGAAAAACCCTTAAGTGCATTTCTTGTCAATCAGGCCTTTTAATGCTTTTGTGCTCACCGCAACGTTATTAGCATTTTTGTTCCTGATATCATAAAATAAGCTTAGAGAAATGGACGCTGTTCATTTGAAGTTATTTTTAACGGAGAACAACCTGCGCAAAACAATCTAACAACATGTAACTGCAAGGTGTTGTTTTTAAATTATTTAATTTCTGAAAGGTAAGGACACAGTAACTGCTCAGATGGATGAATAAAGAAGAGAAAATCGCCCAAACCGCCAAACTTGGTGGAAATTACCGTGTTCATTAAAGATAGTAATTACATATGTAACTGTACATCTTTCAAGTACATCTATAGTTATCTTGCATACAAGAAAATAACACTGATTTCGTCCAAACCGTCCGGCACTCAACCTTACACTATCGAAAAAAACACCTGGCACCAAAATTGCTAATTTGTATGCAAATGTTCGGGTTACATCCTTTCTGTCTGCTTATAAGCAGTCTCAGCATTGAAAAAAATGGATAGTTTGAAGCTTTTTATCTACATACCGTCAGTCAAAACCTTTGGACCAACACAAGCTAAACGTAGCCATTGGTTGGAGGTTCACCCTAGAGTTAAGCAGTGGGTTATTAAACAAACAAAGTGCTTGTAAACGCAGTAGCTCTCCAGAAGTTTAAGATGTTAAAGCAGAATACAACACACTCAATGCACTTTACCAACCATTACATTGGTTTCAACTCAGTGACAAAATTTATACAACGAGCCTTGGTAACTGTAGCGTATGAAAGTATTAAAGCGATAGAAAGCCGCCGGAGATCGGAAGCATGATGCGGGCATTGCCTCCCTGCCTTTTTAACAGGGGACAACGGGGGCGGAACTGCCTTTTCATACAGTATCAAACAGTAGGTGATTTCATGGTTTATCAAAATCGACTTGAAAAAATGTTATTGCAGATCTTCGCTCACCCAGAAAATCAGAAGTTTTTTCATATATTGTTAATATTTTTGAGGTCAACAATGTTGCTGCACAGAAAAAAGCATATTGGTAACGGTTTTTTGTTTTTTATAAGTATCAATTGCCCTAAAGTCTTTCACTGACCCTCGTACCGCTGCTGCAGCGTCCGAGAAGGTTTTCAATCTGATCAACATCAAGACATCACCCCTTAAATCTTCAAGTGATTCAGTGATCACAGACATAATCAAGTAACTTAGATTTGGGGCTAAGCCTTGCATTGAAAAACATGCATCTAACACAGAATCTGTACATGAGCTGTTGACCGTATACTGAGCCTCTTCATGTGATAAAACAGTAGATTCGACAACCAAAAACAGATTATCTCGTGGCTGGTAACCACAGAAATCTCCCCAACCATGTCTTAGGAAATGGAATAACTGGCGCTGAGCCTTTGCACTCTCTGTTTTTTTAATTTTGGAAGCAGGGTGCCGTGCTTCGGAGGAATAAACGATGTTGTAATTGTAACATTGCATGAAATTATTGATTATGCAGTAGAATCAACTCTAACAGCTACAGAGGTATCTCTTTGCTAAATGTGGTGAGCAGTTATATGCTCAAGTAATTTTGCGCAATTTGAATCACATTGTCTTCTGCGCAACTAGATCTACATTAGACATAATTTTCCCACTTTGACAGACCTACTGTATAAAAACGGAAAAACACCGTAAATCACATTTGGAGATTTGATGTCAGAATTTGATCAAATCATTAGTTACGACTTCTCTGTTTGCGCCTTTTGAGGTTTCAGTAAAAAATCATTAAGCCTGTACAGTATTTTCGCAAACATTATCGCACGACGTTGAAAGTTTTCCATCATTGTTTTAATTTAAAAATAAACGTAATAAGCTTGGTTCTTCTGTAACACATTTCGGAAAAGTATGGACCACAGTATACTACTTATAGCTGTGGCTACTTCGAAGTGAGCCCAAAACTAGTGATGCTTCACAAAATTTGAAATTGATGTTGTCGAATTTCGTTTGGAAGTTATATTGAAGAACGAATATAGTTGTGCAATTCTCGGAAATTTTCAACGTTGCATGATGCAAGTTTCTGCTTGATAAAAATAACTCTACCATGCAAAATCGTTACTCTGATATCAAACTTTGCTCCTAGTCTACTTTATTGCTGAAAGAAATTAGCCAGAAAACTTTTCAAAAAGAAGAAGGATATCCGATGATCACTTTCTGAGCAACGATAAGTAACGCGCTTGGCACAGTGCCACGGCACGTTTTGCGTGACAATCACTATGCCAGTCATTGAAAAGCTTGACGCGTTAACACTCTTGGACCATCAACAGAGCTCTTTGCACCAAATTACTAGCTTCAAATTGAAGCGGGTCTCAAATTAATCCTCTCTGATTCAGTTTAAACAAACTAACGATCACGATAAACATGCGAAAATAAATCTAATAACATTGACGTTTTTTGAAAATATGAAAGTAAGAACAAGATAAATTGGGTTTAGAAATTCAGTTTAGTAGTTTTGCAACTAAACTGCAGCCCAGTCTGTTAATAGAGTTTAAATCTTTTTTCAAACCAAATATCTTAAGTAGCTTTTTTGGGGTGTGAACTGAACTGGCAGCTCTCATAAACAAAGGAACTCAACAAAGCTGTAGAACGGAAGCAGTATTGGACAAACACACACCGCTGACACCGGCAGAGCAGTACATCGCGATCACGCAACGAACAAGACTGGTTGTTTGTGTTCGAGTTTTATGGCACGTTTCAACCAACAAGAACTGTTAACACCAACAGGAACGTTACCAACGCGCAGGCGAGGCCTTCGGCGAAAGTTGTTGATCATTCAGCACCGAATGGCGGAGGCGTTGGCTATTAATGCAGGGTGTTTGTAGACGATGGCATTCGTGGCAGTAAATCTGCAAATAGCGAAGATCAACAAGATGATGACGCAGATTACTTGTCAAACGGATCAACTGCACGTGGAACGTCTAGCTTGTACACAAACTAAACTTCACTTTCCGCCAGTGCAAGAAAGGACAATAGTTCCATAATTTGAAAAATATGGCGTCTGGTGTTATCAACTTCCTTTTCAGATGTGAAATCAAAGGGAGATTCAAGAAAAAACTGTGCAGATCCCTATGTTAGTTGTTGCTTTAGAGATGGTCGAGTACATGTGCAGTAGCTGCAATGTTTGAAAACTATCCAAGACCAATTGCTACAAAGAAAAGCTGTGATAATTACATCTAAATCAAAAATTGTAATCTGATTAAAAAAATAAAATCATAAATTCTTCTGTTGTTAATCACTAAGTCAGCCAAACCTTATTTTCAACAACATCTCTCAACAAATTATTTTCACTCAACGAAATACAATTCTTAAAAATATGCAATGCAGTTTAAAGTGATCTTTATTGAGTGATAGTTTTCTAAGCTACGTTTGATAGAGATGCACCGATGCACAATCAAAAAGAAGTTCAACGTAGAAGCATAAATATGCTGCTAATGACAATCGCTTGAACTACAGTGTATTTATGTGTTTTCAAAGTTTTTTCTTTTTTTTGTGATCGCATGCCATCCGACAGATATATTTAACGACATATGGCGGCAGTTTGTCGAGGCAGTTGAGGTGAACGCTCTCGCCCATGGAGCGCTGCGGCGTGTTTCGAACACCCAACCTTCCAAGTGAGAGGCGGGCACTTTACCACTGGGCTGATCGCCGCCAAAAGTTGTTTGAAATTGTACTTGTTTGAGTGGATCGTATCGATATAATTTAATTTGACTGAAAATATCTACGGCTTTAAAAAAAACACGCCCATACTGAAGGTAGCACTAAAAACTGCGACTGATGCTAGCACAGCTGTATTTTCTGCATAAGATAAGGTTCAAGAAGATTTGTAACATTTAGGTGGCAGGTTAAGTAAGACCCGTGGTCATTCGGGCAGCCGTCCTCCTCAGGCGAAACTGCTTGTAATTGCGAGGAACAGTTGGTTAGTGAATGTAAGTGAACATCTGTTGCTCTGAGCAAAACGGTTTTATATGAGCTATGAGTTTATCTACGCAACCCGGAGTTGCGAAGTTCACAAAATGTGATGTAGCCGAGCTTAAGCGGAACAAGCATTGCTTACTTAACTACAAAACTGTGTGCAGTTTTCACGTATACATTATATATATTGGGTGATAGCATCAAATGCATGGGATTGCGTCACGACATTTGTTGAGTTAGTGCAGTGTTGCAATATAGTCACTAAAATAAACAAGCCGAGAACGTGGTGTACAACGGCTTGAAGGGGATAAGGGACTTTAGTCGATGCGGTAACTCTTGGGTGGAATAGAAATTCGTATACTGTTTAGTAGCTATACGATCGGCAATGTTAGCAGTGCGGTTGCAGATTGAAGATATCACAGTACATAATACCAAAATCTAAACAGAAAATACGTCCGATTTGTAGTGAAATCAACAAAACAGTAATCCAAGACAACAGTACTAATAGATACTGAAGAGTTTATAATAACAATATAACAGCATGGTTCCCAACCGGGGTGGAATTCCTTCCAAGAGAGGAATTTCATGAGCTCGGGGAGGAATTTCCACTTTATAGGTAAGTTACGTATTCAATGTAAGTGTTGTACTCCTTTTCAAGTTGACATTGGCTCTTTCAATTAGTTATATCACTTTATATTTTTAAGTTATTTATTAGACTATCACACGCTTTCCTTAACAAACTTTCGTGCCATTATTTGACAGCAAATGGTTTTTGTCTTACTTTTATTAGTCAAATTATTGTCGTCAATAAAGACCATTGTTCTTATTGTAGCTAATGTTAAGGGGGTCAGCTGTAATTACGAGCTTTACGGTGAGCTGACACTCACAGAAGGTTTGAAACGCGCACGCAACCCCCTCACCGAACTGACATCTCGCAAACTCCATGTATCACAGGACTGCATCCTTTTCTATTTCCAACAGAAATTGCAAACGGGGCGAAGAACAGTCAGCACAAACCCTTTGTTGTAACAAACCAAGGAGGAATTTCAACAACGATCGATCGCTAGACACGATTCAAAAGCAGTGTGCCTTCCACAGCTCAGATTTCGGTCTTCAAGTTTATCAGAAACTGCTGTTACGGTTAGCAGAATCTGGTCTATGCGCATGATGGCCGAATTGTCACTAAGTTCNTATTGCCCNAGCTGCGCTTTTCTCGCGAGCTTAGGCGCGTCGGAAACAGTAAAACACTTCTTTGTCACAACTGTTCGAGACTACGAAACACACGCGGCATTTGTCTTTACATCCTGTTTAGCAGATACATAGGAGAAAATAGATTGTTACTCAACTCAGCGTAAGATTAAAGCATATCAACCAAAAAGGGCAGGTCACGACTCGGTCACGACCTTCGCATGGATCTATGCCTAGTTAGTAGTTAATCCGTAGAACATTAGATTTCAAACGATTTGGTTATAGCCTAAGCCTAGCCTCACTCAAGTGTACTGGCTGCTGACTCTACACATTACACCTATGAAACTACTGTATTTTTGCATGAAAACTACAGTAATACAACATACATTTCTAAACTTTGACCAGAGTAAAAAAAACAGATTTTCAACGAAAACCGCAGAACCCCAGATCTAGTGAAAAAAAACAGTTGTGGCAACACTGATCGTGACGTAACTTCCTCCAGATCGTGCGATCAAGGGAAAATTACAGAAAAGGCTCGCAACATAATCATGGATATCTTATTGACTTCATGAGCCACAATCAAAACTGTTCACTTTTGCTTGATTTAGTTGACTTTTTTATACATCACTAGTTTCCCG
>JGI24159J19872_10008935_pt1 | contig 13127 bp, 5 predicted proteins | sample Ectturendosymbi4_FD_19872 | JGI IMG/M metagenome (IMG submission 19872) | reverse complement strand
ATCACGTACCATTTGTGTGTCCCGTACTGTCATCACGTACCACCTTGTTCCAGGAAAAGTCAATGTGCCAAATATCATTCGATCAANAGTCTGGAAAACCAGAATTGACACAAATGCAACGTGAACAAAATGGCNGTGAGAAATTTTAATGGCCATTTTTAGAAAACAGCAAGGGAAGTAGGCAACACAAAAATTCAGGAATTTATTAACAGAACCNGACAAGTAAAAACTACAGCTGTGAATATATTTTTTGTGAAGAAAAACAGAAAGTAGGCCTCTTCGCTTACCACCTTGAAGGTCTTCGCGTACCACTAGTGGTACGCGTACCACAGTTTGAGAACCACTGTTCTAGACTTAGAGACTTATAATGTCTGATACAAATATGCACCTTGTTTAGACGTTTCAAAACAAATATATTATGTCTAATGAATTTGCAAAATCACTGTTACTTACAGTTGGCATCTGACCGCAGTAGCTTGGGAAACTTTGCATAAAATCCACTGGAGTTAGAGGCCTTCGCATGCCAAGCATCGCATTCGCAAGCACAGATTGAATACACGCGGTGACTGTCTTTTTTCCTCTCTCATATGATCAGCGCTCGGTGATGCAAGCGCTATTTATTGAGCCTCGCTGTGACGTCACAACTCCGACAAGCGCCCCGATTGTTCGCGAAAGTAGTGGAAACGCGCCCGATGATCGACGAACGTTTGCACTTACCACGGTTTCATCGCTTTACGGAATAAAATTTTATGTCAGCTTTTTCAATGCGTTGATGACACAGAGTTTTCTGAAACGTTAATTTGGTTTGTTACTAAAGAAGGAATAAAAGAAATTTGAGTTGATGATTTAGCTGATAAATTAAAAGAAAAACAATCTAATATTGATCGAACAGTTTTGCGAAACATTGAACCTAAAAATCACTGACATTATGTTTATGTTTTCGAGTTCATTCATGCATTAGGTATAATATCTTTTTTCATAAAACCTCATATGAACTGTAATTAAATTACCTCTTCCAGCTGTACAAAGTTTTCATAAAAGCGAAAATATCAGTGCGTTGTAAAGACTTATTTGTGCGTTTAGATGGCTCGTGCATGTATTGAGTTTTAGGAAATAATGTTCACAAAGTACGCATTGGCTCCCTGAGTAGAAGTGTCAACTGCAAACAGGACTTTTACTCGAATGGAGGCTCGTGCCGTCATGCTGCAAGTTCCATGTTTGTATGGAACTTGCAGCATGTGAAACAACTGCTAAACACCAAAGAAAAGATAATTTTGACATTTCTCGTTTACAATCAAAAATGGCCAGCGCCAAAGAGTCTGCCACTAAAAAAATAATTTTGATCAACCTTCATATCTACGTCAAATAGCTGTAAAAATTCTAGACGTCTCCCATCGCTTCGACGAGGTCCGAATATACAAAACAAAACGTCACGATGCGCATGAGTGATCCATGTTGCCAAATATAGAACTCATCACGCGCCGTCTGCTTCGCGATGCTTCTACAAACATCGATGGCGCTTTATAGCTGTGAGGGGAAAGCGCTCGTCATTCTACTGATTAAGCAAAGTGAATAGCGCAGCTGTAAATAAGTGAACTGATTTTAACAGTCTTCAAGAAAATTGCTACTTGGTGCAGTGCAAAAGAAGAAATGTCTTCTGCTGTGGGAATTGATCTCGGGACGACGTATTCCTGCGTTGGAATATTTCGACACGGAAAAGTCGAAATCATCGCCAACGATCAAGGCAACCGAACGACGCCGAGCTACGTCGCTTTCACTGACACTGAACGACTGATTGGAGATGGTGCCAAAGATCAAGTGGCAAGAAATGCTCAAAACACCATCTTCGATGCTAAACGACTGATTGGCCGACGATACAACGATGACAGTGTACAAAGCGACAAGAAGCACTGGCCATTTCAAGTCATCGACAAAGCTGGAAAACCTTACATGGAAGTTGAGTTTCAAGGTGAGAGAAAAACATTTGCTCCTGAGGAAATCAGTGCCATGGTTTTAACAAAAATGAAGCAGATTGCCGAAGCTTACCTTGGAGAGGCTGTCAAAGAAGCAGTCATCACAGTTCCAGCTTACTTCAACGACTCACAGAGACAAGCTACTAAAGACGCCGGTGCTATCGCTGGATTGAAGGTGCTCAGGGTCGTCAACGAACCAACTGCTGCTGCCCTGGCATATGGTCTTGACAAGAAGCTGACCGGTGAAAAGAAAATCCTAGTTTTTGATCTCGGCGGTGGAACATTCGACGTTTCGATTCTCTCAATCGACGAGGGATCGATCTTCGAGGTGTTGTCTACAGCTGGTGACACTCATCTCGGTGGTGAGGACTTCGACAACCGAATGGTCAACCACTTCGTACAAGAGTTCAAGCGGAAANACAAGAAGGACATATCTGGAAATAACCGGTCATTGAGGCGACTTCGTACAGCCTGTGAGAAAGCCAAGCGAGTGCTGTCAACGTCAACCGAAGCCAACCTCGAACTGGACTCGTTGTACGAAGGAATCGACTTTTACAGTAAAATCACTCGAGCCAGGTTTGAAGAACTTTGTTCTGATTTATTTCGTGGAACTCTCGAACCCGTTGAGAAAGCTCTTCGTGATGCAAAACTCGACAAATCAAAAATTGACGAGATCGTTCTTGTCGGAGGATCGACGAGAATTCCCAAAGTTCAAAAACTGCTCAGCGAGTTTTTCAACGGCAAGAACTTGAACAAGTCCATAAACCCTGATGAAGCGGTCGCGTACGGAGCTGCAGTCCAAGCTGCTGTTTTGACTGGAAGTTCGGATGTTCAGGACGTTCTTCTCGTTGACGTTGCACCGTTGTCGCTTGGCATCGAAACATCTGGCAGCGTGATGACCAAGCTTGTTGAACGAAACACAAGGATTCCTCACAACACGTCACAAATCTTCACAACCTACGCGGACAATCAACCAGCTGTCACGATCAGCGTCTACGAAGGTGAGCGAGCGTTGACGAAAGACAACAACTTGTTGGGAACATTCAATCTGACTGGAATCGCCCCAGCACCAAGAGGAGTGCCGAAAATCAAGGTCTCGTTCGACATCGACGCCAATGGCATTCTGCAAGTGTCTGCTCGTGACGAAAGTACCGGGAAAGCGAACCAGATTACCATCAACAAAGGACGGCTTTCCAACGCCGACATCGAGAAAATGTTGGCCGACGCCGAAAAGTACAAGGATGAAGACGCGAAACAAATGGAGAGACTGAAAGCGAAAAACGAATTGGAAAGCTACATGTACGCTTGCAAGAACGTCGTTGAAGATGAAAGCAGTGGCAGCAAGTTGTCGAGTGAGGATAAAACGCGAGTGTTGGACGCTTGCAACGCGACACAAAAGTGGCTCGATGGCAACTCACTGGCTGATCAAGAGGAGTTCGAATACCAACTGAAGGAACTTCAGAAAAGTTGCTCACCAGTTATGAGTAAGCTTCATTCTAGAGGACAAAGCGCTTCTGGACCAGGGCAAAATGATATTGGATCCAACAACCGTGATGGTCCCGTGATCGATGAAGTTGATTAACTTGTTTGTTGCTTTGAACCAGCACTACCGTTATCCTTAAGTGCATTCTATCTACATCCCAAGCCTATTGCAATATTTTTCCAATTTTTTGTCTCAATCTTTTGACCGTGTTTACGAAAGTGGTTGTTTGCGTGTTCGTTTCAAATTAAAACTTGCTGATGTTTTGTTCATTATAAGTAAACTTGTAAAAATTTTGTCCACTGCTGACGTAGAATTTAATTTGAAAAAGTACCTTCTGTGAGGAGAGTTGTTTGTTTTGTATTTAATGGTTTTTGAGTCATATTTATTTGCTTTTTTTCTGTTGCGTATTTTTTGTAATAGTTTTTGTTCACAAATTTTTGAAGTTTGTTTATTTTTGTCTAAAATCTCATGAAGAGATCAATACAAGTTTGTTTCCATCACGTTATCGTGAATTTATTTGTGCGAACACAAGCTCTTTGAAATATCAATAAAGTTTCTTTACGTCTGCAAACCAGCCCTATAGGGTAGAAATTGCGCGGTGGGTATAAAACTAATGCTTCTGACTTATTGAAGAACAGCAATCGCAAGTTTAATGTTTGCTGAAAGCTTTCGAGGAATCAGGCCACTGGATTCAGGTTTCTTCACTTTGCTGTGGTTCAAACTTGTATATCTATTTAAGAAACTAGTCTCTGCAAAGCAACACAAGTGAATCCAAACGCCAGGACAATAAAAAAATGTTGACTAATTTGTCCACCCGAGCATTTCTCGACATATTTTTCCTCTGAAGGTGAAAAGTTAACTTGATAACAAACGTGCAGTTTAATATGAAGTGGTGATAAAATTGAAGGAGGGCAAGATTGATGTACCTGAGCCGAAGAATGATGGATGATCAACGAAGGGGCATAGTAAGTGCTGGTCGCAACCTGTATATAATATCGTATAGCGTTGTATAGGTCCTCATGATTTTGGGTGTGGCAGAAAACTTCATGCGGGTTACCTTGATCCTTTACCATCCAGTCTGAAGATGTTTCATCTGCCTCAGTTTGTAGTGTGACACCGAACAAACGCCATCTTCGTTACGCCAACCGCTAAGTTAAATAAAACGTTAAGGCATAAATGTCTTCAACAGGGGCGTAACTATAGAGGTTTGAGCCAGGGAAAGAAAACTCAGCTGAAGGGGGCCCACTGGCCACCGTAGGGGGTCACTAGCCAACCCTCAAAACAAAAAATGACAGTATATCCTCATGTCATGGATGTCTATACTAGCTAAAAAAACGTAAACGCCCTAAAAAGGCAAAATATACAACAACCTGCCGAAAAACAAAATAACACTAAATCTCAAAATGTCAGCTAAAGGGGACTCAGTTTTTATATTAAGCTTGCCAAGCTTGCCTGGCCCCGGCAGTTACACCAATTGGTCCTTTGAATTTCGAGTCACCGGGTGAGGAATTCTTGACGTATAATCTTTGCAACCTTAAACCACCGCGGCAGCAGGGGTGTAACGAAGGGGGGGCAAGGGGGAACAATTCCCCGGGTGCTGAATCATCATGGGGGCGTCGCATCACTGCGGGGGCGTCGAAAAGTTTCAAAAATGTCACAAGTACTTTCTTCAATACGGTACATTTGCTTCCGAAAGACCTCAGGTTCGAACATGGGGCGCCAAATTTGGCTTCTTGTCCCGGGCGCCACCTAACCTCGTTACGCCCCTGCGCGGCAGTACCAAAAAAAGAGCAAACCAATGTCGACGCACATACACAAAAATTATTTAAAGCTTGCCAAGTAAAGAAAAAATAAAAAGAATGGGTGTTAGTAACAAAAACATAATTGTATTGCGATAAAAGAATTCAAAACATGAAATCGAAGTTGCACAACTCTACCACAAATGATGGTAAAATGCCACGAAATTATTTAGCATAAACAAGTCTAATGTATTTTCAAACAAACGGAGAAAGGCATGCTTCATTGGGCAAAACTTTAAATCGGTTCCAATCCTTTCTTTTCACTCTTCCGTAGGCACCGTATTGCAAATGTCTATAATTTAAACTGAAGTGATACCATGCAGCGCACTTTTGTTTCCGCGATATCTTCTCTGAACAACTCCCAAGATGTGAAAAAATCACCACTAAAGGTTGTGGTGGTGACCTGAGATGGAAAACTTATTGGCAATGTAAACTTCAAGACTCTGGACGCAGTGGTGTAACTGACGGGGGGCAGGAATGCACAGCGTCCCCTGGCAAGCTAAATGTAAAAATCGGGCCCCACGTAGCGTATATTTTGGTATTTAGTATTGTTTTTGTTTTCAGTGGGTTGTTGTTTTATTGCGTTTTTCGGTGTGTTTTCCGGTGATTTTGGCTTTAGTATGGACAACCACATCTAGATTCACCATCCTTTCTCAACTCTTGTTCTGGCTGTTGGCTAGTGGGACCATTCAGCTGTTTCCCACCCTGGCTCAAACCTCCTTTGCGCCACTGTCTGGACGCAAATCGTCCCATCAATGACATAGTCATCTATTTTGTGGTACTATGTCAATTGAAAGTCCTCGTTTTTAACACCAAGGTCTTTAGTTTGTGGTTGATCAGAAGGTATGTGACGTTGGTTTTTTTAATGATACCTTAATATGTTAAATGTTAATTAACTTCAATGTTAGTTATTTGAAAATTCCCAAAAAGCATCGTGGGCCGCACAAAACGCTCTCGCGGGCCAAATGCGACCCGCGTCTTTGAGACCCATGATTTAGAGATAATGAAGCCTTGCATGCTATTGCATATCCGAAACAACTTGGTTTCATCCTTGCTAACTTTAAACTCGTGTGAGTTTCAATTTTATTTCGAAAAGACAGGCGTGTTTGTCGATAATCCCCACTTGTTAGAAAATATAAATGTCGTAGTTTTCTTCGTATTGACATTTTATCATAGCAGGGTTGTCTTCATCCGTTTTAAGTAAGATGAAGTTGTTCACCAGGGAAAAGTGAAGTGGACCGTATGTCACTTGTCAGGTTGGAAATGTTCGGAGTCGCCAACCTGATGATTTCGACATAGCAGCTGCATGACCAGGGGTGGATCCAGCCAGTAAGTGAAGAGGGGGGGATTTCAGTAATATTTCGTAGTCAAGTCTCATTACGGGTTCACTGTTGTAAGAGGGGTGAAGTATATTTCACAACACTGTTGTGACAAAACAATGGATGGAAAAATGGCCTNATATCGCGAATGCTGCTTTTCGAATTGTATAAAACCATGGTCAATAAAGTTACTTTTGTAGGTTTTTTGGGGAGATCTCTTCCCCCTTGTGCAGTGATGCTTTAAGATGCTTTCCACCTTATGATGCTTTCCCCGTTGTGCATGATACTTTAACTTGAAGCAAGAAGCTCGTACGTTATTCCACCAAGAGCAACAGCTTTTCGCACAACCGAAGAACAATCTTTGTTGTCAAGCATGCTGCCTTAAAGAAAAGACGAACTTGAATGGTCGGAAGTTTACCAACCAGTGGCGCACAATTTTGTGTGAATTTTAGTAGCACGCAGAAATTTTTCGTAGCGTACAAATTTTTTCACGCGCAGCGTTAAATTATTACCGCTATTAATGATACTCTAAGGCAGGGTTTCTTAACCTGTGGTGCTGAAATCAATTTCAGGGGGTGCTGGGGAAGGTCACATATGTGACGGTCAAAGGTAAAATGAATACGTTTGGACAAAGGTATTAGCCAATGGTAGGGGTGCTGGACTGCTTAGGCCTGACCAAAAGGGGTGCTGAGGCAGAAAAAGGTTAAGAGACGCTGCTCAAAGGATAATATTGCAGTTAAAATTATAAACTAGGCACTGCTACGTCGCGGCAAATCCTATTCACGCACTCGTAGTTTTTGGTCGCGCTGCGCGACTGCATTTCTGCAACCCTTATTCCAAATATTTCTTCCGAAATGTCGCTTTAATAAATTGTTTCATTTAAACATCTCTTACCGGGCATAAAATTAATTTCGACTTGTGTGTCACTTGACACCAATGGCGGATTAAGGGGGGTGCTGACTGGGCTACAGCCAGGGGCCCCCATGATTTAGGGGGACCCCGATTTCTGAGTCGGTAAAAAAGAGTAATGTGTGAACAATACACAATATAGTACATTGTAAAAGATACCATCGCCAATCAGGATTGATAAGTAGGCACTCTGTGCTCACTCGATGAAAATGCTTCGTTGACGTAAAAGTAGTTGATTCTTTGGCGTGTGGTCTGATCGACTCTTTGGCGTGTGGTCTTTATGTTGATTCTTTGGCGTGTGGTCTTTATGCGCATTCTAAATTATTGTGCAGTTTAGCAAGTTTTAAACTGTTATCCCTGGGTGTCCGCCATCCCAGCCGCATACCTTCTTTGCACAACTGCCATCCGACGAGACATTCGCGCAGACTTACAGCTTTGCAGATGTGAACTGCGCTGACGTAGCATTAGGTTCTACTCCCATCTTTAACGCGTCTCCTAACTTGCAGCGCTGATATAATTTATGTTCATTACAGTGACACATTGTGTAACTAGTAAGGAGAGTGCATGTAGAATAATATGCATGTTGTGACAACAAACTTCGCCAAAACGTTGGTTTGCAAACGTAAATATGACATCATATTATGACGTTGCAAACAGCGTATATCCAGTAACAATGACCACCATACGCTCCTGCTAAATACTAGAATTTGGTAGGGGGCATACAATCAAGCAGTAGCCCCACACATCACCAGACCTCTGCACGACACTGGTCACTAACCTTCAGTAATTTGATCAGCGACTTTGCTTTCAGAAATGCTCGCAAAAAATCCATGTAACGTAACCAAACACCACTTTAATACGAAAGCTTATTATTTCGTTTATACATATATTACATTGTTTGCTAAATCCATGAGTTTCGTTCATAGTGTGACTGATTGTAGTTAATGATTCGTTTTTTTGCTCAAGCCTCATTTGTTTCAATAATACAAGTACTTTAATTCGTTCAATTAGTTTGTCATATATACTATATATAGAAAGGGGCCCCTTTCCAAGTTTCAGCCGGGGCCCCATACAACCTTCATCCGCCCCTGCTTGACACATGAAGAAGTCGAGACACATCGTTTACTCAATATTTAAAAAGAAATCGGTTGAACCTGCTGTTTAACATTTTGCCGCCTCGTTTCCTGTACAGTTTAAACCAAGTCTTTAACCTGCGCACATGTGATCACTTACGCGCAGTACTGTGGCGTTCGGCATTTCATCCGGAATAACCATTTAAAGCTGAAAAAACAGCAACAGTTAATCATCATACATGTCCGTAACTTATATACTGCATTGATGTTGGGTCTGCATATCGACCACCTAACACTTCCGCAAGAGGTTTAGCGAACATGAGCAAGGAAGAACCCAGACACAATTCTTCAAGGATGGGACGAGGAACAACAGAATGTGATCACAGCCTACTGTCGAACTTTGGAATGTGATAGCCTACTGTCGAACCACAGCCTACTGTCGAACTTTGGAAGCTTTTCGAGCTTATTTCAGAAAGTTTCCAATCATACTCCAGCTTCATTATCGATGATCTTGCGCATATGCAGTAACAACATTTGCAAAATGATCCAAGATTTGTTGGCTAATCTGCGACAACACCAATGCGTCGCCGTATTGTTTAAATGACAGCCGGTAGCATTCCGAGAACAGCATCAGTAACTGGCGAATCAAAACATTTTTGGTAAAACTAAAGCGTTTATTACAATACAGACATCCGGTCTGGGATGTCTAAACAAACACTTTGGAAAGCGGTGCACATTGAACAACTGGCGCGGCAACAATGGCCTCGTTCCAACCGATCATCGGGAAAAGCAATAACAAAACTCACAAAATGTTGGAGGTTATAAAACAACATCCGCGGCATTACATTCAAGCCAGGCCCGCAACCGAGGTCAGGGACAACCTAGCAATTGCCTTCACAAAAATTTTTCAGAAACATGTTTAGTTGTTCGGTACAAAAAGTTACAATCACTTTGCACCCCCCGCTCGCCTATAAATAGTACAACTTACAATAATTTTGTCCTCCCCCGAAAATATCAGCTGCTTGCGCCTCTGCGTTAAGCACAAAGCAGCCATGAACTTCATCAAACCACAACTCAAATATCCACAAGGCATTTTGATGACGAAATTCTGTCTGAGACATTTGCTTGAGAGAGCAAGTGTCAAAAGCAATTCAATCGTTAACGTCGCGACGACTTGTTTTTCGTTGCGATTTTCCATCAACAATGGCCGCGAAAGTGCAGTGAGCCCAGGGATGTGGCGAAATCAGTGGTGTAGGGGGCGGGGATGCAAGAGCACCCCCAAAAGTTTTGATTTGTCGAAAATCCGGGCAAAATCCCTGAAAATCTGGACAAAACCTATGAAAGTGTTCGCAAAATACCTGAAATTCTGGGCAAACAACCTGAAAATAAGGATAAAAATGGCGCCCGACGTTGTTTAATTTTTCAAAATTGGCGCCCAATGTGGGAAGAGTCACATGACGACCTTTTTTCAAGGTCATCCCAAAAATGATCTGTGTGGGAGGCAGTGGCGTAGCCAGCCCAAGAATTTGCGGGGGGCCAACTGTTTGATTTTAGGTGAATAACACTATTTTGTTTGGAAAAACGCTTCTCAAAGCACAAAATGACCATCTTCGAAAAATTTGGGGGCATGGCCCCTTTGGCTCCCCCTGGCTACGCCTATGGTGGGAAGAAATGCAACTTTTCGGGCAAGTTCGGTCAAAAATTTTTCGCCCCCCCCCAAAAATTTGCCTGCTCCTACACCTATGGGTGAAGTTGAGGAAATTCAGATGTTCCCACTCGTCTTGTCAGCAATAAAGGGACGGCGATGGGGCGATGGGCGCGCTCGCCGCACCAGTACTCGTATGTTGGAGTTTACGTTCGGATAAACTCCGGAAATTTGACCACAAAGTATATTTTAAAGTGTCCATTTCCCAACCAGACACAGTCTTCGCCCTAAAACGTCAGCAACCAAGGCTGAATGACGGTGAAAGGAAATATTAGCGAAGTGCAACGCATTGTGGAGGTCTGACCGCTCACGTGACCACTTACGTGACCGCTCACGAGGCGTGATTGCTCACGGACACAAGCAACAAATGCGAATAAGGAGTGACATCGGAAGCAAGAAAAGAAACAAACATTGACAAAAGCGTAGCAGCTCTTCGTGCACGTTTTTCTTCCATTGAGCAATTCGCAGGTTCGCCTTATATTCGCAGGCCCTGACCCACGGAGCGCTTTGTTCTGTGCCATCGCACGGCAACTTGCGATTGTCCCATTCCACAAAATACCCACGGATTAGTAACAAGACGCACATCATAACATGCACCAAGTGTAACGTGTGGCTTTTGCGGATCCGTGGATAAAACATCCCAACACTTCCAATCAGGGAATGGAAATCGTGTGACGCTTTACGTAGTTGTGACGTAAAAAGGGCGCAAGAACCTTATTTTCGGGGGTCTCGCGTTACTACGCAATGACACTGAGCCTCCAAGTGCAATGCTTACTGCACTATGAGCCTAAACGTCAGAAAATTTCTGCTGTATGACGTAGAATCACTGACGATGGGACAAATGCCCAGGGGAATCCCATTCCCACGGACAAGTCTGTATATTCGACAATGGCGCCGAACGTTTTCACCAGAGTGTCACGACAAGAGTCGAAAACGTGGTTACGATCCATTAAAGAATTGATCTTCACAATACGACGTATATGGTTCATTCCAGGGGATAACTTTTAAACACAAGAGCAGTTTTGCATCTGGAGTTCATGACACGACGTCATTGTTCGCTATCAGTTCCGAATAAAGTTTCTATCAAGGCAAGAAGCAGGTAATTTACAAGAAAAAAAGATGAACAGGGAAGTAACAAACAGCTCTAGCCGGCATAATGGTAGGGATTGTAAGTAATCCAATGGCCGTTCTTGTCCTTGGCGCGTTTGGCCGACGGGTGGCTCGTGAACAACGACTTGAAGGCTTCGGTCTGGAAGATCTTTTCTTCCTGCAGCTTGTGCTTCGCCCCTTGCACGGTGCTGTTCGTGTTCAAGTCTTTGACGCGGGGTGTCTTGGATGAACTCGAATTCTCGGCGGCCTTGCCATTGCTCTGCATAGGTGACATTAAAATGAAATGCGCTGGGATGTTAAGGCAAAGTACATGACATGGATCTCTTTCGATTGGCATAAAACAACAAGTTTTTTTCTGTACTGTTGCTTTTTTACAAAAGGGTGAAGTTCAAATTCATGACGAAGTGACCGAGTTTCAAGTCGGCGCAGGTTCGGGCGGCTCCCGCGATACGGTTAAAGGCGATACGTTCATAACCTGAGTAGCATAGCGCAAAGCCAAACCGCACTTTCAGGGTTAAAAACAGGCAGGCCGCAGTTTGAAGCATGATAATTACACATATCTGGGATCGGAGCAGCATAAATCTCAAACTTTTTCGTCAAAAGTAACGATTTCTCTAAGAAGTTAAGCTCAGGAAATATGAGAGCACTAGCGGCGCAAAACATTTTTCACCATCGACGTGTTATATTTTTAATCAGCGACTTATGGCGTGTCATATTTTTCTTCATCGACACATCACATTTCAATAACCTGATAAAAAAACTTATGCCTCCAAATTTCAAGTCAGCATGACGTCGCTTGGCATCAACGCGATGGGGTTAAACACTTAACTTGACGTCGCTTCGTATCAGCGCGACGGGGTTAAACACCTAACCTGACGTCGCTTCGCATCAGCGCGATGTGGTTAAACATCTAATAACAGAGTTTCTCTGCTAAAGGTTCTGGGCTGAAAAGCTCAAGTTTCTGCTATTTTAAAAGCATTAAACGCATAACTCCCACCGTCGTTCAAAATAATCAACACCTCTTTCAAAAAAATGAAACACTACCTTTCCCAGCAGAACACAGAAACTCGAAACACAAGACCTAATTTTTCTTTAACAACGTACGGTTGCGTGCTTGGCCGTGGCGGGCGCCGGGACCGACGAGGACGCCTTCGCTTTTTTCGATTTCGCCTTCGCAGCTTTCGCGGCTTCTTTGCGTTGCTCCATTTTGCTTCTCAGAAGTTTTTCCTCCTCCTGGGAGGAAGAACGCAAAGAAAGATTTATCGGAGAGCTTGGCTGTTTGTTGAGCAAGGAAGTTTCAGATGCAATGATCTTTGACACTGTTAGCAGCTGCGCCAGGAGCAGGATTTGAATTGAGATTGCAACAACGGCTGCGCGAATATACGCGCTCACCATGCACTGATATCTTGTACCAAATAGAATTGCAATGTCAACATTGCGCACTTGCATGCGGTCGGGTGCTCTGCACTGTGGTATACGGACAAGCTACAGCAGCGGTCAGGATTTCTCGCGCTGATGGCGAACGCAGGGAAATACGATCAAGCCTGCCAAGATCCTTATTTACAACGAAGTTTGTTGTTTGGCAAAAACATCGTCCAATACCAGGATGAGCTGCAGTGCAGCCGGGCCATAGAACTGCCATGGGCGCCGCAAGGGGGGGAGGCACGGGCCAAGACCCACCCTGAATTTTAAATTTGATAATTTCCTTTTAACTTATTAGAAAAATGTTTTTCCCTCACTTTTCAAGTTTGTAAAA
>JGI24159J19872_10008934_pt1 | contig 13128 bp, 9 predicted proteins | sample Ectturendosymbi4_FD_19872 | JGI IMG/M metagenome (IMG submission 19872) | reverse complement strand
TTAATTGTTTTCGCATACTTTTAGCTTGTTAATTTGTCGACTTAATGCAAATACCACGGAATAAATTTGCATGCAAATTTCAAGGAACATTGTAAATTAGCCAAAAAGTAATGATTAGGGTTTGGTGGGAATCTGGGTTATCGTCTGCTTCCGGCAACCATCTCACCACTTTTTGCAGACCTTTCGTCCACCACGCATGTTTGAGATTGTGTTCTGCGATAGTTCAATTTATCCGAAACAATTGTGTTTATTTTGTCTGCTAAGGCTGATCAGCGCAAGCGCTGACCGCAGTGGCTACATTACCAATTTCTGTAATATGATAGATCTGTTGCACGAGCTCAAAAACAGCTAGCTGTTTTTAACATAGAAGCATTCAGGCATCTGATAATGTCTCAGCAGGGAACAACGAAAACTAAGTTTGCTGGACTTCTATACATAACGAAAAATTGGAAGTTTTCTTGCGTAATTTATGTGCATTCTCAATTCTTGTGTAGTTTAGCAAGATTCGATCTTGCAAACGGAGTGTGCGCCAGCCAGTCCAGCCGCACACTTTCTATGCTCGACTGCTCGTATTCGACAAGACATCAGCGCAGACTCATTTTGCAGTTGTAAATTGCTCTGACGCAATGATGAGTGTGTATTACTTCCCTGTTTTGACGGGCAGGCTGATATTTTTGCGGTTATGAGCTGCTGTGCCATAGTGTTGAGTTTATTTTCCTCCGATGTCCTAACCTGCAACGCTGGTAGTTTATATTCAGTTCATTGACACATAAATTACGAGGAGTGCGTGTAGAAGAATATACATATTATGTCAACAAACTTCGCCGAAACATTGGTTTGGAAACATGAATATAACGTCAAATTGTGACGTCACAAGCAGCGCACACCAAACACAAATGACCACCATGTGCCACTGAATGAAACCCCACCCATGAAAATTTTCTGTGAACGCCACTGGCACATCATCACCGGTAAAAATCATCGCAACTAAAGAAATTAAAATGGGGAATAAACATATACTTTAATTGATTGCATTTTCTGATTAAAATCCGTTAATTCCATTATACACACGTACAGGGCCAACAGCTCGCCTTTTGTAAAAATTACAGGGATACATTTTACTGGCGTAGCAAAATAATCTATGACAGCATTGCAACTTTCGCAAGGACTGCAGTTGAGTAAAGCAATAAAAGTTAGCCTGTTTATTCATACATTACTTCAATAATAAGTTTATGCTATACGCAGTAAATCCATCCAGTATTTCTTAAATCATTGGTTTATTTACGCATTGCTATAAAACATTCGTTTTGGAAAAGAACGAACACAACATGTAAAAAACGGCTTCATTCTTTCGTCACCAAATCAATTTTTATTTTTCAGCTGGCCAAGCTCTACTTTTAATACACAGACCTCCTCTTCTAACTGCTGCGCAAGAGATTTTGCTTGTGTGATTCTTCCACGCAATCTGAGATTTTGCGCTTTAGCACGCTTTTGGGACATTTGCACTTTCATTTTTGCTTCACACAAATCCATTTCTTCTGCTTTAAGCATATCTTGCTTTTGCTGCAGCATGAGTTGTAGGCGTGCTTTTTCGTCTGTCAACTGAGCAACAGCGTCAGTCAGTTCTTGTTCACCCTGTTCGCTTAATCCGCCGAGAGTCTTTGTAACGCTGTTTTGGTGCTGAGATAACTGCGATTTAACATTTTCCACACGTTTTAAAATTCCATTTGCTGATTCAATCTGACGTACATGTTGAGCGTGGTCACACATTTTATTTCTGTAAACGTTAAACTTAGAGAACAGTGAAACGTGATCCTCTTTTTTAGTTAAAGCGTAATGCTTCAAAGCAGTTTCCTTTTGCATAAGATACAAAATGCCGGCACTGAGGTCAGAAATCTTTGCTCGGTTTAATGATACTTCATCCGAAAGGGTTGTGCTTTGTCTTGAAACAGTCTGGTGCTGTTCTTGCAAACTTGAAACATCCTTGTTCAGCGAAGCTAACTCACATCTCTTTTCATTCAGACGTTTTTGCTGGTTTGCAATTTGATGCTGTTGTTGTTGTTGCTGGTCTACTACTTCACGAGCAAACGAAGTTAAGTTTGGCATGTCGTTTTCGCACGTACCACTAAACTCAGAAGGTATCATCATGCCAATGGGATCTGCAATAGATGAGGAAAGGCTGCGACTTGTGTTTTTGTCATGTGGACCAGGCATTTTTAAATTCGACATATTAAGTTTTGATAAATCTTGCAGTAAAACCAATGCTCGCTTCGGCTTTGGTGGACTTTCCATATTCAGCATCTAACCTCTATCAAGACTGCAGCAATCCTATCTTGAAGCTGGCTGTATTCCTCAGACTTTCGCAGTCGCAACGACCACGGACTGCTTATGATGGCGCGCTTTCAGCAAGACGAGCAGTGTTGCAGTATCAAAATTTTCAGTGAAAAACAGCAGATCCAAAGAGAGGTCTTTCATAGCAAAAACATATTCTCATGTGTGTTTTCATGTGACAAAAATATCAAAAAAATCAAGGTGAATCACGCATTTTCTGCAACCTAAGATTACATTTGATTTCTATTTTGACTTCCGAAATGGTTCAAGTCGTTGCTCATCTCGAAAAGATTTCAGGTCTTTCATTACCAATTTTTAATTTGAATACACCAAACGCTAGCGACCAACGTTACATCATACCTTACATGGCTTCTAATCCAAATTCCTATGGAGAAGGAGGAAGTTATATCGCAAAGTATGGTTCCTTGATTTGAATGACTTGAGAATATAACTGACGCTTACCAGGCTTGTTTACACATAACCATCAACTGAATTAGAACAAAAAGTTGAGGTTATTGACTCTGATAAATATGGGGACAATTAGCATGACCAAAAAATAGGTTACGCATCCTCTGATTGAATTCAAATGTTGCAAAACCGCGTTCTAACCAGATTTATACAATTTCAAACTGGAAAAACAAATGAATCCACTTGTTCTGTTGAACAAAATGAGTTTAAAAAAGTTCAACAAAGCATGAAAAAAACAATTGAACCTGACGCAAATTAATATGTCAAATTTGAACCTGGTGTAACGCAACCTGAAACAACTAACATTTCACAAGTGGACTGACACAATGGAACTTTAACAGGTAATCTCCTACAAACAAATTTCTACAACTGAACCTACCACATCTGAACTTGAAAATTGAAGCTACAAAAATTTCGACAACTGAACCTACTGTGAACAAACCTCCCGTAACTGCATACTTTCTTTCCAGTTATTCATGATGGCATGACTCGTGTCAATGACTCGACTTGAGTCACGATTTTAAGAGACTCGAGTCACGTTCTGCAATGATGATGTGCTGTGCTGATATGAGTCACGCCTTTTTGTCAAGAGACTCGAAATGACTCGAGTCACAACGTATTGTCTCTTGACTCAAGTCGAGTATTTTTACAAAGCCAGCTATCCAGTGATAGCGTGACTCCAGTCAAGTGACTCGACTCGAGTCACTACGTTTGGTGACTCGAGCAACGTTGAGAATAGATGTTGTGAAGATTCGACACGAGACAGTTTTTCACCGAATGACTCAACTCGAGTCACAGCCAATGACTCGAAACTCAGGTCAGGGTCATCTTTACGAAATCTCAAAACATATTTGCACACAAAGAAATGAGATTTTTTGCTTCAGTGTTGATCAACATCGGCGCAAATTTTCTGTTTGACTGTGTTTCCTAGTTCTGGGGTGATTTGCTACATTTTTAGGATCAGGTGTTCCATCCAACACGGAGATGAAACTGAGACATTGTTTTTCACTGAGGGGCCAGCACCAGCAATGCACAGTACATTAAGCACGTCATCGTGGTTTAATCTACCGTTTTGAATATCCTGATCATGGCAGTCGCCGTCGTACTTTTACGTTGCGTCTGATTTATGTTTTTCAATTCCAGTTCCGATCCAGAATTATATTTCAAAAACCAATCATAGACGAATATTAGGAATGCTTTATCCAACTGCGGCCAAGCGAAAAACGTGATTTGCATTAAATAGTTGTATGGTAAAAATTACGACATTTCCAAATCATGACTTGTCTCTGACTTGACTTTGACTTGAAAGGCTTGTGACTATGACTCGACAAATATGACTCGGGTACATCACTGGTCATAGCCAAGACAGTAGACACAACTTTATTTAAACAAACACAACGTTCAATCCCTACAGATTTGAGAAACTCCTCTGAACAAAACTTTTCAATGCAGCAGGTCTAATCTGCAGCCCTGAACCTGAAGCGGAATTTGCAAGGAAGATCAAAACAATATTATCATACCCAATCCATATCTGGAACTATAAAATCTGAATGCGTGAAAATACTTAAATGCGGCAAGATTTAATCCAATTCCAAGTAAATGTTCATACCTAGTCATTTTGCGGGCATACGAGGTATATTTCTTGCCAGAAGGTTAGGCTAGACTTCTGGAAATGACCTTTTTTCTTCTTCGTCCTTTGAGCCAGTTCTTCAGTCCACTGCTTGACCGTGCTAGATCTCGGGGCAGGTGTTGAGTAGCCATTCATTTGTCTTATCGTCCAGAACCGTCAGGCCGTGCAGTCCATGAGGAGGTCGGTGGATTGGACATTGGAGGTGAACATGGTTAACGGTTTGTTCTTCTGCGCAACACTCACAGGCCGCAATGGAGGCCATACCCCATTTGGGCAAGCAGGAGCGGAAACGCCCGACACCGGTGCAGAGGAGGACCCACGCTGTTCTTGGAAGGGTCATTCCGGGAGGGTGGGTGCCAGTATCGTAGATGGAAATACGGAGTCTCGTAAGGTTGTCCAACCACTCTGCCTTACGTTGGTGAACCGTCCAGGGCGCCGCACATCCGTTATTGTTGTCAGATGAACTGATGAGTTGTGCGGCAAGCACAAATGGGTGTCTCGATTTGAAACGCCGTGCATTCGACCCGGGTTGACACTCAGTGAGCGCTGAATGGAGCAGGTGTCCAGGTTCCGTGGCACGGCGGGCTAAAAATAGTGTGGCTCCTTTGCGACGAAGCTCAGCAGGTTGGATTCCCGCAAGAATAGTAAGGTTGTCCGCTTGTGTTACAGTAGATACAGGGATCCATTCACTATTCGCAAGGCTTCGTTCATGGCAAGATCAATGAGGTGTGTATGAGAGGAGAAGTTGTTTTAGAAATTTGAGGGCCATGTGCATAGGGTTGCCAGATCACTTGAAATTTTTTCAAGGACATTTTGTTTTTCAAGAGATACGGTGGACTACTTTCATAGGTGTCCGCAGAGGGAAGTAAACGTGTTTTTGCCCCCCCCCCTGGAAATTGGGACTAAAGGCCAATCTTCACTGAGGACGAGCCAGGAGTCACCAGGTGTAATCCTTTGTTTTGTTGCGTCGGGTAATTCTGCGCCGTGCACGACTCGGCACGGCAACTCCTGGCCGCAATAATGAAACAAAGACTTGCGCCTGGCAACTCCTGGCTCGTCCTCAGTGCAGATTGACCTAAGAACCAAAAAATGTTAGAAAATCTGAAGTCAGCATCTCGATTCCGATCAATTTAATTCGTGCAATAACACTTTATTTACCGGTGTGGCACTTACACTGCACAAAAGCCAGCTTCACTGTTCTGGTGAGATGCAGTGATGAGTTTGCAGTTCAACCATTGCCACTACTTCACCTGCAGACTCACGTTGCGAAACTTGCGAGAGCATTGTTCTACTGTGTCCCTTAGTTGCGTAACAATAACTTGGCAACGAATCATCAAAGGTTCACTTCGAGTTACGATAATTATTTAATGCATTTTTCCGCATGTAACTGTTGACCTCAGACATCTGAGACAGTGACTGCTGATGACGGTTAAAACGCGTTGTTTTATACTGCTGTGTGAAAAGAAGCAGGGGTGAATCTATAGCAATGCTTCCACTTCCACAAGTTTCAAAATCCATTATAGCGTGAGATTGTGAGTGTGACCAATGTCCCCGAGTGAATAGCTTGATCAAGCTACGCATATGCAGGGTTATTTTCAAACAGTATAAAACTACGTGACTTGTTAGAAATGCCTGTGTAAAAGGCTTTGGAAATACGTCTTAATCGTTAAGGCTTGTACTAAGTGCAAAGCTATATTCACCGCGCTGGCGAGTACTCATAATTTATCTGTTTAGTTTTTACGCCTGCCTTGTGTTCTAATTTTAGTTAGTTCTGAAGTTGTCCGATAGTCGTGTTAAGATACAGTGAAACAGCTTTGCGAGAGTGTCTAACCTTCCTGTTTTTTACCTCTAATGTTGATCTGAGCGTTATTGTTCTTGAATTGTGACTTATTTGTAGAAAGTGCTCGCAAAAATGGATATTAAGCAGTTTATGGAAAGCAAAAGCATTTCTGATAGCCCAACTGTAGAAAACAATTCAGACAAAAGATTTCAGAAGTGAGTTCTGTTCAACCAGCACAGAAAAATGAGAGCTGCAAACATAGTTGCTGATAGTTCAAGTCCATTTCAGACCAGTCCCGTCGCCACGGGGGGCTTTGATGGGCTTAGCTCCCCCAAACAAAGCTCCAAGCCCCCAAATTGAAATATGAAACACTATAAATTAGTGGAATTTTTGTCATGTCCAGCCCCTGGCCCTGCACGAATATAAAGACCCCCCACACAAACGTAAAGCCCCCCTATTGACGACTTTCTGGCGACGGTTCTGTTTCAGACTCATTTGTGTGGAGTTCACGATGATAACGATATTTATGCACCAATTCAGCAAAAGTTGTAACAGTTGACTGAAAGTACACCTATTGTGGCAAACTCATATAGCCTACAGCTCCACTTGAAAAAGATTTCAAAATAGATGCGAATGGAGCGCATGCTTTCATGGGGAATTTTCTTTGTGGTGTAGAAACAGGACAGCGTTTTGTAAACGTCCATTTGCATTGCAATGTCAGCAACCTGAGAATAATAAGCAAAATGTCAACGTTTTCCCCCTGGAAAAGTTTCTGCGGACGCCCATGGCCACTTTAACCCTTTCAGCAAGCTTTCATGTATGGGCAAATCAGGCTAAGCTAACCATGTACGAAACTGAAAACTAAACGAAACGTATTCAGACGACACAACCTTTCTTGAATAATTTACTTTTTACTACGCAACTGTTTAAGATGGAACAAATCTACATACTGTTCTATTCATCTACATTGCTTATTCTTGATTCTTGAATGTTCAATGTAATCACTAATTCAAAAATGAACAGTTTAAAAACTATTCGAGAATTTTCAAGGACGCCGGAAGATATTCAAGGACAACAATTTGTTTTTCAAGAATCAAGGACATGAGTTTTGATAGCAAATTCAAGGACAATTCTTGGCGCTTAAGGACGTCTGGCAACCTTACATGGGCAGAACATTTTGGGCCCCCCCTGGGTTCGTGTAATTGCGTTTTTATGACCTCATCATGTTCACTCAACCGTAGTACGACCCAAATTAAGGAAATGTTATATTTTGGGGTCAATATGAAAATGATATGATAATTCACTTTACAACATGAATATATACACTGTGTCCTTGTGCCTGTAGGTAATCCCATGATATCTCATAGCATGAATGTTCATTTTTCTTATATATCGCCTGGCAGAAATGTAACCATGAAATTTGTATTTATCACAAATACTGTGGGCGACAATAGATATTTTCCAAAGGTTGGTGGGGACATTTAACCCCCGCCCCTCTGAAACTCATTTCCTGTTTTCTTTGTTTCTTTGGTAATATATTTGTCTTTCCTATATGTGCACCATGATCCACTACACGATTAACACAATTGCATACAACATACAATAAAATATAACACCCAACACTTAAACAGAAAATACTTTAGGACAGGGTTGGGAACTTGGCTTTTTTGCAACCAAATTGTCAAAATTTGCCCGTTTGCAGTGGTCTGGCCGCAAATATTTTGTTTGGTCTTTTGTAAATATTTTTGGAAATTTGGTCTAAGCATTATTAGAGGTCACTCACTAAGATCACCACATCGGGATCACTCTATTATTGCTTGTTCGCGCCACATATCTATGGGTGTTGTTTTTCGTGCACATTCCGTTTGTGGTGAACCGCGCATTCAGCACAATGCCAACCTGAGGTTGCAAGAACATCCCTCGTTTTTTACAAGGAACCGCACCGATTGCACATTCTTTTTGTGAAGTCTGCACCTGGCACGACCTTCACATCCTGGTCACAACACCATTTTGTTGTGATCGGAAAGCCCGAGTGGCATGTGCACAAAGCTTCACAATGTGGCAGCAAGCAACAATATAGATTACCCGACGAGATCACTCTATTATTGCTTGTTCGCACCACATATATATGAGTGTTATTCTTCGCGCACATCCCGTTCGTGGGGAATCGCACATTCAATGCAACGCCAACCGAGAGGTTGCAACATGTATCCATATCCACTCCTCGCTTCCGCCTCAGTGAACTCCTTGAAATGGTTTATAGTTTCATATGACTCAGCTAAAAACAGAAGCAATACAAAAAGCCATCGCACATGAGTAAACCAAATGTTAATGAACATTAGAGCAAAAAAAATCCAATGGCATGCTGATCAATGTAAACAAAGAATGGCACTTTGTCATATAGGTTTGTTGAAAGATCATTACGGTCACCTGGTCAAGTACCTCATTTATCACTTTTTGCCACAAGGTGTTGAAAAACAACAATTGGAGATAAAATAAGAAAAATTAGGAAAATAAACAAACACAGAATGTGATGAAATAGATTTTCAGGTGAAAGCGCATGCCTATGTACCAGGGTTGCGGAGTCGTAAGGAGTCGGAGGTTTTTGGGTAGAGTCGGAGTCGTAGTCGGATTCCTAACAACCCTGGGAGTCGGAGTCGGATTTTTTNTCCTACTCCGACTACAGGTTGGATCATTTTTTACATCACACTCCTAAATTGGGAATTTCTGTTGAAATGGTNCAATTTCTTTTTGAAACTTTTGTTGAATCAAAGATTTCTTGCTGTGTACCACGATTTCCATTGATTTTAACAGCCAAATTTCTTCCCCTTTATGTTAAGGAGTCGGGGTCGGGAGTCGGAGTCGGAAATTTTGGAAAGGTCGAGTCGAGAGTCGGAAATTTTGGAAACTCTGAGTCGGAGTAGGAAATTTTGGAAAGTCGTAGTCGGGAGTCGGAGTCGGTTATTTTAACTCCGACTCCGCAACGCTGCTATGTACACAGACGAGTGGATCGAATTTAATTAAAATAATTTGGTTTGTTAAATATGTGGTTAGAAAAAGTTTCTTCCGCTGGGAAAACGTCTTGTGGATTTCCTTGGAGACTGCTCCAGACAGTGTCTCACAGTAAATATGTAATTTTCTGTCCCAACTTACCGTGGCAGCCACTGCGATCTTTGATGTTATCCTGAACAGTGTACACTTCTCGTCTGCCTGAATTTGTTTAGCAGGGGCTTTATTGTGAGCCTGCGCAGAATATTTTTCTGCTAGATCCATTGAAACTTGGAAGTAAAACCTAGTGGCTTTAACCATGATTTATTCGGAAAACAGAAGCCTGGGTCAATTCGATGTGGAATTTTAGTGATAACAAAATGGACACTTCTTTTAGGACCACTCTGCATGCTGCAGGCCCAGGCTGTTTTTTTGTTATGTTTTTAACTTTTGAAAGGGGAACGCTGTTTATGACGTCAACATTCCCAAATATCACGTGGCTCTTGCCTATCTGCTACCCACGCGTTCAGGAGGCTGCGTGTATGGCTGCTGGCTGATATCGGATTCCTGTTGGTTCTGCTTTTGCCGTAAGATGTTCATTTTGATTTTCAGTTTATTTTATGTCGTGGTGTCCTGGCGTGATTGCCTGTGAATGGTAGTTTTGCGTTAAAGTAACGTTAGTGTTTTGATTATTGTTTCCGCAGTTAACTGTATAAAGTTAAGCTCAGATTTGTGGTCGACTCGTTCGTTGCGTGCAAGTTTGTAACTTGAAGTTACAGTTATTCTGGCAGTAGGCTCGCTTAAGTAATAAGTGCTTGCCGTATTTCTCCAACCTAGTTGTCTGACGCAAATTATGTCACAGTTGCTGAGATTAAGCAGTTTTGCAGTTGAGTGTCCAGATGATCATCTTCCCTGGCATGACTGAATTTTAAACAGTCTTAGTGTAGTGATATATCATGGCAGTGGCTATTTATAAGCACATGTACTTCTTACGACACCTAACAGCCTGTTATTACTGTACATATTTGGCGTTCGACAGGACTTTCGTCTGAAAAATCGTTGAAAATTGTGTCATACTCTATCAATCTTCCTAGCTATTAAATTAAAGGGTGTTCAGCATACAGACTTCTACTAAGACTTAAACAAACATGCTAAGACTTTTGTATTAATTTTCAACTGGGTTACAAAATAAATGGAAGAAACAGTCAAAATGACGTCAGTGACTTGAAAAATGGTTGCTCGAAAAGCAGTCGTTCACGTGTTGCTGGATAAGCACTCACCATGTCACAACACATGGCATGCGTTGCTTGATAAGCAGTCAGTTCACGTGTTAACTAATCGGCTTTACATGATCATTATGTATCATATCAAAAATCATGGCAAAGATGTTTGTGTCATAAATTCACCTCCATCAACACTGAAACAATGCACCAGTTCTAGTTCCACTGCATAATTCATTATATGACATTCTCGTTGAGAAGTGTTAGGCTACATGGTTTGAGAAAATGGAGATTTTTACACAGCATCAAACGATAACATGACCATGTAGGCTGCTATGTGATGCATTGTGCATATGCGTTGTACCCTTGTGTTCAAAGTGGGCTAACCCTTGTGATAAGGCCCATGTGCCTGAGCTAAGCAGGTAAGTGAACTGCATGTTGATTTACATGTTGGTCTCAGATGCATGATTCATATCACATTAATTAAATGAACACGAGGATACAACAAATTTATACACAACGCTTGTCATCATGGGCGTCCACAAATTTTTCCAGTGGCGCAACGTTGTTGAAATTTTGCCTATCTTTTTCTGGTTGATGACGATGCAACACAAATGGACGTTCACAAAACGCTTTACCTTTCTACCCCATTAGTCTGTGCTGGTTGAACATCAGTGCTCAATCTTTTGTCTAAAAGGTTAGCCTACATGGTCCCATTCACAGATTAACTAAACTCAGATTGCACACCGAAAAAAACATTCATACAATAAAAACCCAGATAGCTTGTGTTACGAACAAAAAGACATAAGTGTGCTTACTTGATATATAACCAGGCTTTTTTAGGTAGGCCGGTAGCACACGAAAAATTTCCGACTAAATTTCAGAGATATTTCCCTTGATAATTCTATCTGATTCTAAGGAATCGATTTTAAATTCTAGGGACCCGAGCCTAACACACCTTTAAAAAAACTGATTGAAACGGTAATCGAATACTGATTTAATTATAGTTCCTCTTCCAAAATTTTCTTTTGCAGCGCAAACATTAACATATGGATTACCTTATTGTTGCTCAAGATGGTTTTCATAATGCTGGAAACAAATTCCGTTGCCGTTGATGATATCTCTCAGCAGTGTTATAGCCAGACAAAAATTGGGGGACCAAATTGTTTGACTTTATCAATGAGAAGTTTTATTTAAAAAAAACTACAAACATGATCCAAGATCCAACAGTTAATCAGCATCAACAAATGATTTACATTATCATCAGCAAGCAAATTAAATCATTATCGTCATTTTGCAATTAAATACAAATTTTTCAAAGCCACAATTACAATTCAGATTTAATCGCAACCATGACTCCTCAAAGGGAGTTGATATAATACCAGCTAGAGTGGCATTTTGCCTGCCTGTAATCATTTAATTAAAGGAATGTAAAGTTGTTTATGTACAGAAATGTCATCAGATCGAAACGGCCAGACTAAAATGTCTTGTGACCGAAACAGCCCAGACCAAAACGGCTCAAACGAAAACGGCCAGACCCAAAAGTCCTGTTCCATGTGACCTCACAGTTGCTATGATTGATATAAATTCAAATGGTTTCAACTTGTGTGATCATAAGAACTTTTGGCCTTCTACACTATTACTGTATAGCAGAGGATCCCAACCTGGCATACATGTATCCCCAGGGGTACATTTGCTTTTCTGCAGGGTACATTTATTGTACATTTGAAACAAATTAAATTTGAGACATGAAAATGGAGTATACCTTTGCAGTTTCAAGATTTTAGATGTTCTATTAAAAATTCAGTACAATTTTGTAATTTACTCAGGCTTTTTGTCATAGCAAATTTTAAAGGTACGTGCTCATCTATCGAAATGCTAAAGGGGTAAATGTTCAGAGAAGGGTTGGAAGCTCCTGCTGTATAGGCTATGTGAAAACCTATTAGAATGGTAGTAAAATATGTCATAGACATTGCGCAAAGCTCCAAAACAGCATGATTTTTTTTTGTAATGTTTGATTTAAATCATGATTTTTATTGCTTGATTTAAATCATGATTTAAATCAATCAACCCTGGGTACCTGATATTTGTAGATTCTATGTCAGTGCTATCCTGAACAAAATCATTTGATTTTCAGATTCCACTTTTCATTTTGGTTAAAATCATAGCTAGCTCATTATCTTGTTGTGTTTGAATTTGAAACTTTCTACAGAGAAGATAACATGGTTCAGTTAAAAAACAAGGTAAGCTGTTTTATTGCATGTGGCTGAGTTAAAACTAAGTTGTGTGGTATATATGTACAACCGCATTTGATCCCTGGATCAAACCTTTGCTATTTGTCTCCCTGATTTCATAACAATTTGCTGTGGTTCGTGTTCTCCATTATCTATCCAAATTAGTATTCTACTGTGAACGTATGTAATCGTCAGTGTACAGGTCTGCTTTTGACAATTTAGGGTCATTTTATGTCAAATGAACCAAAAAAATGCAAAGGTAAACCCACCACCTCAGATCTTCCTCAAATTTAACTCGTTGGCTGCCGGACTACGATATATTCGTACTTCAAATTTGGCCTAAAAAACAGCAGTTTTCGGTTGCCTTACCAACGCCCTAGCTCCTCCGCCGATTGAGCTAGAGAGCTGTTCAACGGCTCAAACGGATCGGCCAGTCTAGTAGATTGCACTCGAAAAAAACTTTTTTGGTTGGGAGGT
>JGI24159J19872_10008933_pt1 | contig 13128 bp, 5 predicted proteins | sample Ectturendosymbi4_FD_19872 | JGI IMG/M metagenome (IMG submission 19872) | reverse complement strand
CCGGTTAGCAAAATGTCCCGGAATTTAACTTCAGTGAAATTTTCAAAATTAACTCCAGCCTGATGATGCATTGTTATGAAATAATCCCGTACTGAAAGGCTTGGCTTTGCTTTAACCCGTGGGTTGGGGGGGGCACTTTTCGACTCGCCCCGGGGCGGCACTTGCCCATGTCGGGACCCTGCACAACTCAACTGATTGTGGAGAAATATCTTATGCAAAAATATAGAAACGAGTGACAGGAGTTATTTTGGAAAAGATTTAGTAGGGGTTCTCTAGACTCCCTCTTTACTAGGTGTTTGGAGGCATAGACGGCGGAGCAACAGTAGGGCAAGTTGGCAGTAAAAAGTTGAGGGCAATGGAAAATTATACAAAAACAAAAGTCTCGTACCCAATATGCTTACTTTTTTCCAAAATACGGAAGTATGTCTTTGACAAAACTCGAGATTTTTACCTGTGGCGCAGCCAGAATGAGGCCGAAGAGGTCATGGCACCCCAAAACAAACTTGCTAAGAGTTTTGCTGGTGCTTATACAATTTCCAACTGTTAGAAATCAAATGGAAGGGACAGTTGGACTCAAGACAACGTCAGTGACTGGCCCCTCCCGAACAAAATTCTTGGCTGTGCTGTTGATTTTTACACGAGAAGATTTTTATGAAAATTCCATAAAAGCAGTAAACGAAACGAACACCTTCGTTATTGAAAGAACAAGCAAAGCAAACTGATAAAGTAAACATGACATGTATAGTGTTTACTGGAGTAATGAACTGTAACTGAATAACAAGTACAAAACTTTGCAGTTTGTGGGCTTTCTGTACTTATTATGCGCACTGTTACGTTTTAGGCATTGTTACGTTCATGCGTAACACGAATTCAAAACTGTTTACTTGAGTTCAATGCAAAAGCGCACACACAATGGACATGATTGGATAATGTATTTACATACTCCGCAAAAATATTGACCTCAAAATTAATAACAGCAAGCCATCTTAAGCCATTCCATTGTCTCGTTATCCAGAACAATCAGGTCATGCACTCCATAGGGAGGTCAATGGATTGGACAGTGAAGGACCACATGGTCAACGGACTATTCCTTTTCGCCACACCCACAAGTTGCAGAAGGGGCCAAACCCCATTTGTGTAAGCAAGAGCGGAAACGTCCGACACCGGTGCGGAGGCGGTTGAGCCGGATATTATATTGAAGGCACTTAAAACAAATTCGTTTTGAATACTTGTAAGGTTTGAAACATAAATCAGTTTGAAGAATGTTGTGAGTTGGAAGCAGGCTTTGGTTTCAACCCCTCGCTCTCTACAGAAGTCAACGTTTCTGTTGGCTTTTTTGGAAAAAAAAATAAATTGATGTATTTGGAAAAAAAAGAAATTTTTGCATAATTTATAAAATTATTTTTTGGAAAAAAGAAATTCTTGTATATTTTTTAATTTTCGCTATAAATTTTTTGAAATTTTATTAGTATTACCCATTTTTTCCATGAAAATGTCCAAAAAAAGTCATCAAGACACGTTTTTTTAATCTGGAACGATTTACTAATTTTTCAAACATTTTGTTCAACTTTTCAACAAATTTTGCCACATTTTTAACAATTTTTCAGTCGCTCGTTGGCAAAAGCCATTTCTGACACCCAACTTCCACGACTGTGGTTATACAGCCTCGAAAAGGGATAAAAGTTATATTCTACATAATATGATGTGTGATATTGGTAACATCACGCGTGAAATACTTTCCACAGAAAACCCACGGCTTTTCTATTTTGACCCAGTTACGCAGAACTGCAGTTCTGTTATTGCGCGTGAGTGCCGTAGGTACATTTAGGGATCTTGGCGAATGCAGTAAACTAAATTCGTTTCTAACTTGCTTCATTTCTTCGAATTAACTCATTAGTACATCCTGCATGCGTAAGAGCTCCAGCCAGGCGGAACGGAACTTAAAACAGCGCTATTCAAGCGGTGGCACATGAACAGGTGCCAATGCACGGGAGTGCGACTACCTGTGCAGGGTAAGCTCTTGCTCCATTTTTCTGGCGTTCCCTCTTCAGCTTTACTTTGATGTTGTTACACTCTGTTTTCTGCAGTGACCTCCACGAAGAGCACATTCGAAAAACTTTGCCGAACGTCACGTTATTGACGCTGAACGCAAATGTTCCTATAATGTTACAATCTATGCGAATTCGCAGCGCTCAGCAATCTCTTTATTTTTATTTTTTGAGTTTCTTTTAAAACTTTTAAACAGCAATTCAGCGATCAGAGTTCATACTTACGCAAACTCCTCGTCCGCTTTAAGCTGCCCTATTGGTGCCGATATCTTGACCTTTAGAACTGGGTTTCATGTTTCCACGTCGGGACATTTTTAAATGCTGTTGATAGGCTGTTGTTGGGTAACCTACTTAGGGTCATCTGTGACTTCATGCGTGGAACACTGACGAAAATTTGGATCGTGNTTTTTTCGTCTTGGCTGTGGTTTTAGTTTTTATCTCAGCCAGATTCGCGGGTGATTTTTCTGGCGCATCAAAACCAGCTCGTCTTTGATTGAATAGCTAAATCCATAACTGAAATCACCGCAAAAAAGTCAAGAGGTTTTATGACAAATCATCTTTACAACAGGATAGATTCAAATACCGTGTGTAAAACCTCTTTAAACACAATTTGAGGCATTAGGTCAGTTTTTGCCATATACATGTGTCATTTGGGTTTTGCTAAAACGCACGATATCTCACAATTGTTAGTGCTAACAATGATAAATTGCTGCTGAGTTATTCCAAAAGTGAGATTCAGTTAGTCACTACAGCGTCTCGCGAAGAGTTGCGAGAGTTACATAAGCAGATTTAAGGCGCGCTGCAAATCGACAAGCAGACGAGCTCGGGCGCAATATCTGCATTTCTCGCTTGCAAGCCATTTCACGTCCATTTAGTATTTTCCATGTTCCTTGCACAACAATCTGCAACTAACCTGAGTCTTGTCAGATGTCCGAAGAAAACTTCCACCGCGGAAATGAAAACGGTAGCTGATTTCGCGGCAGGCTTTCAATATCCATAGATAAAGAACTGAGCGTGTAATACGCCTTATCTACCTCGCGTTCCACCGAACAAGCAAGCGCTTTCTTTGCGTCGATACGCTACGTCGTCAACCAAACTATTGTATTTAAAGAAAAGGTCGATCGCCCGTGGCATTTCGCTTTTTTCTCAAAGCCTTTTCGTCAGACGTCGGGTCGTCGACCAAGCGTCGACCGTCACGTTTTTTACGGTGGAAACTTATGCTACAGTTGCTGCGGCTGCCAAGGCCTGTTGAGGCTTGGTGAAAGCCAACCAAGGGAAACACTGAATCTATTCTTCTCGAGCGTTTGAACGTTTCACGTATTGACGTATTTGAACGAGCTGCTGAAGCGGTTGGGAGAGCACAGCAACAAAATGTTTGAGGGTTTTGCATTGCGCCCTGTTGATGAAAAGTGCAAAGATGATATCCGTTTCGCATTATGCTACTACCAGTTCCGGATTAAGGTTCACTGGTACCCTAAGCAGTGACCAACCTTAGTGCCCCCTTATTTTCCACACTGATCCAGTCTATTTTACTGAAGTTGTTGACCTGTTTAACCACATATAAAATGTATGTAGGTTGAATTATTGCTAAACGCAACATGTTTCTAATATTTCACAAATTGCACCAAAGCTACAGTATTCACAGTCTGAAGGGCATTTACCTACATTTCATTTTTGCAAACTAACTCCATCCTTGGAATTAATTATCTCAATTGTCTGCTTCATTTGTTTAATATACAAATTGAGTCGAATCTTTCTTCAAGCACAACTGATTTTTTATTTTTCTACATGTTTCAGTTGCGAGTAAAACCTCACTGCTGTGTAGTTGGTGATCATTGTTGTTAATATCATTCTAAAAGCAATTTCAGCAATCGGAAAGGTACCCTCTAGTTTGTCTTCTGTAAACATGAAGAAAGGCTGCACTAGGTCAACACATTCAGTATGACAATTTTACTGGCTGTTGCTTTTAAGAACAATCTCCCTTCTCATTACTTCCTGCAAGACAACTCTTACCTTCACCACTTCTACCCACTCAACTTTACCCAAGAAACACCTCCAATTCCGATCAAGCACACCGGAACACTGCACCCTTCACATGTACAACCATAATTACTCAATAATTTACTGTACTTCCCGTCGTACAATCTAGCCTAGCATCTCTAAGTCACACGTTTCTTTTTTTACTATCAGTATTCCTATAACCTTTGTACTTTTCTTAAACTTCTCAATTGTGAACGCCTTTAATCACGCAAGTTAACCTAAAATTTTCAGTTAACTTGAACCAAGCATACGACCTTTACCCACACCCCGTATTCTTAAATCTGCACTTTGCACCAGCATCTAATCTACCTCGATATATACTTTCTACGTTATCCATATTTAATCCTAACAGTTGCTTCCTCGTGTAATCCTATACTTCCAAACTCTAACGTCTGCATAAACTAACATCCAATGCACATTCTTGACACTGCACAACAGGGGCGTCAAACACGCGGCACTATTATCAGAGTTGCTCAATTTTTTAAAAAGCTCCAACCTTTGCAAAAAACTTGCTTGAGCTCTAGTATCTAAAAAAATAGCATCCAACCTGTGGTGCATGCGCCAAACTTGGTGCAATCGATGATTTGAAGTAAAGCATTGCATCCCTGTTCTGGTAATGAAGCAAGACAGTGAACCTCTCCAATATTTTTATCAATTTTTGTTTCGCACAAATCCCTTATGAGTTACCAGTTATGATGTTGAAACAAGCTCTTCATGATTTCCTGGAAGAGAAAAACGAGTTACCTGAGCAAAGACCTCTTTTTGTGACAACAACTGGCTATTTTATCTGGCATTTTTAGTTTATGTTACTAAACATCTCAATCATGTGAATGTTGAAACTGTGGGACAAGCGCAAATGCTCCCGAACTGAGTAAATGACGTGACTGCATTCAAGATGAGATTAAAACTGTTGATCTCGCAGTTGGGAAATGGGATATGAGCCAGTCAGTGCTTCCTTTAAAGTGCGCAAATGCGCAGTACCACCAGATTATTTGCGCAGTGAGATCTCATTCTCACGCACTTGCAACATTTCAAAACATTGGAAAAGCAACAAACGTTTCCTCAGTGTAAAATTTTCTTAGAGGGAACACTGGAGCCAATTTCCGTATTCAAAGGAGCAGATTGAATGTGCTGCTAACAAAGACAATTTGAGAAAATCCACTGAAAAAGTCAAGTCGTTGGAAGACTCATGTGAAAGTCGCTTTTGTGATGTTCCTATAAAAGACTGCCTTTTCGCATTGATGGACCCATTCTCACTTAGTGGCAAAAAATAATGACAATTCCAAGTAACATACAAACGGACCTCACTGGCTTGAAAACAAATTCAATATTGAAAAAGAAATCTGTTGAGTTTCCCTTATTCCTTGGTGCTTCTGAAATTTTTGTTGCTGGCGATCCTTACGCTGTTAAAATTTCCCAGAAGCAAGAAAATTTTCTCAGATTAAGGGATGCAACCAGCTGATATTTTCGGGGGGAGCCAATCATTGTAACTTGTTGTTGCTAACAACTAGACATGTTTTAAAAAATTCCGGAGGGCAATTGCCCGGTTGCCCAACCCCTGGTTGCGGGCCTGCTCAGAGTTATATGTTGATTTGGAACGACATACACATGCTGTTGCTAGCAAGCGTTTTCGTCCATGCAACTGACTGAAAGCAAAACGAGGTCGCGCTTGACTGATTCAAATTTGGAGAATCTCTGCTGTTCTCAGTAATGCTTTATCAGATATTCAATTTACATTTGACAATGTTGCCTGGTAAACCACTAATGATGTCAAATAACATCATTACAAGAAATATCCGATGGTATGGCGTGCAAAAGGTTGGCCCACCTGAATTCTAAGTAGGCTAAGTACTAAAGCACTTTTAGCTATTGTGAATAGCTAACCCAATTTTAAGATTATCCCCCACCGACGAAGCTCTCCAGTTCGTATCGGTACAATGAGTTTCTGTCATTACCACCAGCAGGGTTTTTTAAAGGTTTGGCCTTGGTGACCGTTCAGAAATTTTAAGAGACCGCAACTACTTTATCTGAGTACCAAGATGGTCATAAAGTAAGGTTTCAGTGTATTTTGGCGGTGCTGTGCAAAGAGGTTCTACTGTATTTTTAGATACCTTTGGAAAGCTTTGAAAGATCGTTGCTGTCCCTCAAAACGCCTTAAAAAGCACTGATCACAAGCATCGTACAGAAATAATATATTAGTTGGCGTAAAATGGCAATCATTTTCGTTACTGAGCAATCTGTTTGCCTGTCTATTAAAAAATCTCAAATGTGGTTATGAGAGTGATTAAACTTAAAGAGGAATTCACGAAAACACCCTAGGTTTTGTGCTGAAATTGTTCAGTAGTGCTAAAGTAGTGTCAATGAGCTTTCCAGAAATAAAAAGGCTAGTAAAAATTAATCCAACGCGTTTCACTCTAGACTGGCAACCTTCCTAGTATCTGATATACAACTTTACATCGCCAGACATGTGGTCAGAGTTTTTCAGGAAACGTGTGACAATGTTACTGGTATTATTGTCCGACAGAAGTCAGAGTGCAATGCACCAGCGATGGCCCGTGCTATGGTGTACCATGATCAAGCAACAGAACACTTTGATCAATTTTAACTGGTCATACTAATTTTATTGATTCAATTATTAGTTGCAACACTTTAATTTTATTACATATTTTTCCAGATCTTCATTCGTTTTAATTCACTTATCACACTTTTCTCAACTTTGTGATGCCCCCTTAGTACTGGCTCCCTAAAGCACGTGCTTACTCTGCTTAATGGTTAATCCACCACTGGCTACGACCGCTACATCTTTCCAGTTCTGTTCATGCAAATCTCCAGCGATTACAGATACAATGTCGATACTGGGTAAAAGAGTTTCAAAAAAGGCAAAATGTATTAGTCATTTATTTTGTGTAACTACATCACATACGCTGAGTCAAGGAAAAACAATTAAAGGAAGGCCCATAGGTATTTCAAAGATTTAAGGAATTGTACAGAACAAGCTGAAATTGCATGAAATTCCACCGGTTATCGGTGGAATTCATTTTCTGTGAACGTCCAAGGTTATCTTGTTTTTGACCATAATTGAATTTGACCAAGACCTTATCTGTCTCCAAACAAATTGGACTTGATGAAGGCGACTGTCGCGGTATCAGTTGGGTGCATGAGGTAAACTCATACCTATAAATAAATTTTTCGAAAAAACGATAAGCATGAAAGTATAACCTCTTCGTGATGGCAGAGAAACCTATTGCTTTTATCGATCGTTACTAAAGGTTGCATTCACAACCAAACAAAATTTTCACGGATGTGGATCCGTTCAGTCGAAGTCTTCAAAACTGAGTGTGGTCATATCAATCCAACTAACTTGGTATACGTTGCACTATATTCTGAGTACATTTTCAATATCCAGGTATACTCAAATTACATTCCACTATTTTTCTTTGAGTTTATTGATGAAAACTTTTCGCCCTGAACCAGTGTGTGCTCTTATCTCACAAAAGCTCACAAACTTAAATTATTCATCACATCCCTGTCCAAATACAAAAATTGCAAAATAAACGTTGAGGTGCTTGCACAGAACGAAATAAAACAAGCAATATTTTAGGTATGAAAAGCACATACAGATTAGACAGACTCTTAAAATGTCGTTGTGCTGTTTAAATGTAGGACTTTTCCAAATATGAGCGAAAACATGGGATATAAGACAAGCTCGGTGGCTTCATACAGTATGACTATAATGTCTCAAGAATGACGGCTGAGCCAGGCGGTTGCCGAACACCGTAACCGGGGACCCTCATCCTACAAGTATACCATTTTTTCGGAAGTTCATAAAACATTCTTAAAATTGTAAAATTTTAGAGTTTTTAAATCTTTCTAAAATCTTTTTCTTTTAAAGTTTACATCGAAGTATGCCACAATTTAATGTAATTTATTCTACATTTCCTGAAAAAAGATATCGTTGCGAATTTTTGGGAGGGCATAACGTGCAAGTGGATGTAACCCTGAATGCACGAGGAAATTAAGTGTAGTAAAATATGGTGTCCAAGTGACGCAACAGTGTTAGGAAAACGGGCTTTACGACTCATATTGGCCTTATGTTGTGCTCTTGCGTGTACGAACGAAAACGGCCATGGGACAAGATCAATAAAGGTTGATTAGCTATCAACGTATTGCTGAGAGGTATGACTTCAATAAAACTAACCATTGCTTTAAAATGGGCGAGGTATAACAACAGGGCAGGTTTTAAGGTTTGGGGAAGGGCAAAACACATTTTAGGTGGGCAAAATTTTTGTTTTTATTGAATGTTTAAAACACATTTTTCTGGGAAAAACAAAATTTGGGGCCACATTAGCGCAAAATAAATTTGGGGGGAACTGCCCCCAAATGCCTCCCGTGGCTACCGACATTGGTAACAACATAGAAAAAGTTCGTCGAACGTGAAGTGAGCTTTGACTCACGATAAAACAAAAACAAATGCGAGATACAGCTTGCGGTCAAAACCAGAGAAAAATTACCAAAGAGTTGTTGTGCCTGAAACATTTAGAGATAGATAATCGCAAGTTCAGTCTGCTCGCAGGACTGAACTTCAATCAATATGGAAAACTGGAAAAAAAATTCTCACNGTGTTCCTTCACGCGTACCACAAAGGGATGGCCGGCCTCAGTGAGTAAANTAAAATTAGTGCAATGTCAGTCGACACTCAGAGCAAATAAAACAATTCAGGGTAAGGGCAATAACTGTCACTGCAGAGAANTTACAATAATTAAACAAATAAAGTTTTGAAAAAAAGGTAATGACAAAAAAGTGAGGTGAGCTTTTTGCGGGAATTACAGCAAGAAGTTGGCTATGATGGTATTCTTACAGGGAAAGTTAAAATAAACGGTAGACGGTGCGGTTCTACCATTGCAAACTTTCTCCGCAACCCACTTCTGTCCAATGTCTTCCCATAAGTCTATGGGTGCACCAGTAAGGGTCTGAAAAATTTGAAACAGCGCACACTCACGTGATTATTGTCTTCCATCATCACTGTGCAGTGTGCACATACCATAGTTAGAACTATTTTTTTCTCGTTTAAACAAACACACTTCAAATTGTTTCCCTAAAAGTGACAGAACTGGATAGGCTCAAAGCACAAAACACCAGCTTTTGACAAGTGATAATTCCATAAGGTCATGAAAAGGTTTTACACAAATGGGGTATGGCTTTTCTTCGTGATTGTGAGTGTGACGCAGAAGAACCGGCCGTTGACCATGTTGTCCTTCACTGTCCAATCCATCAACCTCCCATGCTCTGGCGGTTGTGGATCAGAAGACAATCCAATGGCTGATTCACACCTGCCCTGAGATCTTGCGCGGCCTAGCAGCTGTATAAGAACTCGTTCAAACGATGAAGGAAATGGCTGGTTTTCGTTCTCTTGACGTCTAAAATTTTTCTGGTGCACATAATTTTTAGTACTACAAGCTAGTTTAGATAAATATATTAGTAGATCCTAAAATCCTCAAGGACAGTGTTTCGAAATGTCCTCGAAATAGACCACATCTTAATCTTATCACTTGACACGTTCTTCGTGAAATCTCTCATTGTTGCGTTTGCTTTGCTCTCGGCAAAAAATTTGTGTACGTTATACGTCGACTTCAAAGAACATTGATCACCTAAATAGACGCGATTCAATTAGATTTTTGATCTGTGCTTCTCTGAAAAACTTTCTGCTTCCAGCGGTTGTCAGGTATTTCTTGATTTCTGTTTGCAAGACTGCAAAGAAAAGATTATACTACAGTTAGGTGGTAAGTTAAGTTACTGTAGGTTACTACTTACTACTTAGTAATGACTTTCGTTAATCTATGCAACTTTCAGCGTAGGCCAACGCAAACAGTCCTAACTGAAAATGTTACATGATGAACTACTTCCATGGCCAACATGACAAAAACAATGTTAAGATTAGGTAGTTTGGCATCAGCTGCATTTTCTTCCAAATTGTAAAAATGATTTCACTGACATGCATTACAGAAGCGAATAGTCAGGTAAAGCAAGAAATCCAGAGCTTCATCTGTCTTCACGTACCGCCAAAGTAAAAAGCAAAATCTTTGTGCAATTTTTCTACGAAACAGCGTTTGTTTAGCTCTCGTAGCATGTATTTGACAAGTACCTGAGTTTCAATATCAGGACAACTGCATGATACTGGATTTCAGCACGGTTTTTGTCAAGGTTGTTGTTTGATAACTTGCTTTTTACATATGGCTGACCATACCCGCAACCATCACAACACGTGATACTGTGTAGGCAATTTTCATTCGTTTAATAAACGTTTTGAACATAAGCCTAATGGACAGAGAACCAAGTTTGCTAAAAAACTTTGGGGGGGCAAATCTATCTTTATTTTATGCGTTTCGATTACGTCATCATGTTCACTCAACCGTAGTTAGACCTTTTTGCAAAATTGGCGAAGTAGGGAACACATTGTGGAATTTATATAATTTGGTGACCATTGGCCCAAGTGCCTCCTCTGGCTACGCCCATGTAGGTCAGAGTCTAATATCTTGACAAGATTGGTGTTTTACCTGCAGGCAAGGCAAAAGGAAACCATTTATGAAAAGGTTAAGGCTCCACACAATTGTGATTGAACCGTCACAATACATGCCATCACAAATAAATTTCTAGAATGAATGCTATTGTTGTTAAACAGTGGCTATGGCGCAATGAAGAAGGCTTTGAAACTGAATCGTTTCTTAGCCAAAGTTCGTGTTTCAAGACATATAAAATGTATATCACCGCCATATTCACCCATGTAGTTTTAGAACTGTGCAAAAACAAAAATCTACGATATTGATATAGGCTACGCTGACACTGGAAACAAGGATAGGTTATATTTGTAATGTAACACCCACGGCTATCAAGGAGAAGCTTGCAATGGTCTTGAAATGAAGCTTACATAACTATTAGGCCGGATACAGCAAGCTGGTGCGCCAGAAACAGCTGTGAAAAGCGTTACTCCAATTCTCCAATTCTTTTTACTTGCGGGCCATTGATTACAAAACGTCAGATACAAGTTTGTATTCGACTAAAAGCTGAAGTAAGATAGGTTCCTTGAGGCAGTTTCGTTAATTTGCGCTGAAGAATTTCTTTGGCTTACACTTCAAATATTTTATTAACCTGCCAACTTCGGAATTGGGGGGACATTGCCCCCGTTGTCCACCTGGCTACGCACTTGGTGGCAACCGTATTCTAATTACAGGTTACAGACCAGCGCAGGCATTCGTGAATGAGCGAAATTTATGTGCACAACGATTTGCTAATTCAAATTAACCAACACAATTATCAACAATCATGACAATTCAGGTTACATAGTAAATCTGTGTACAGTATCCACAGATAGTCCAGTGATAATGTTCATTTTTTTATTTATTCCCTGGCTTTATGCTGGGGGAACGTTTCCAACAGTAATGTAACCATGAAATTTGCACAACTACATTATTTTTTATCACAAAATATTGGGGGGACAAAATATATTATCTCCCACTCTGTCCAAAAGTTGTGGGGGACATTTTCCCCACGTCCCCCCATAAACTCGGTCCCTGCTAACGGACACATATTTTATGGGAAACACATGATTTTGCCAAACGCACTATTTTTGTCTAATATTATTGGCCAACAAGTGAAGATTTTTTTCGAAAAGATTAACTGTTTCTTTTTAAAACTGCTGTATTACATCAACCTTCCTACTGTTTATCGAGGCATTAACATATGGCCCCTTTTCCCCCCCTGGCAACGCCTATGACCAGAAAGCTATCAGGTTTTACTTGGCCAACAAGATAATGCACAGCCTATAGTGCTCTTGTAGTTTGATATAAATATTTTCTAACTCAGTTAGAGTTAATCATGCTTTGCCCAACATAATACGACTTTCAAATGTTCTGAGAGGGCAGCCGAATGCCTTGATCTCCAAGCAATACAGCATCAAGGATATAGATGAAAGTGGTTTCTAGAGTATGCAGAAGATTTCGTTGAAGTATCAGCAAACTGGCTGATTGTTATAGGTGCAAAGCATGCGTCACTCAATTTGGTTGACTGGGCTTGATAATATCGGTGGCGTCATACTGAAGACTTGAAATTTGGTAATTGCTACCTTTTCAGCCTCGTTGACGTAGTTACGGAATGCCGGGGCAAGAAAAAACTTCAGCACCTCACCGCCAGGGGCTTGCCGCCAATGCAACGTTCACTGCGAAAGTAGCTGAGTGGTCCATAACACAGAGGACGCGGGAATGCCTGCAGACCACGCTTCACGCCTTGAGGGAAGGTACGAAGCAAGAATAATGAAAGTTACTTTTTTTTATCGAAAAAATTATCGAGTTAGTCTTGAAAAACACTGCTTATTACTTTGATAATATTGTGCAAATAAACAAGCTCTGTTTGAAATTGTGTTGTAAAATTGATATCTTTATGGCGGAGAAAATTTTTCTATGTCCAATTTTTTGCCTAAGTTACTTTTTTCCTATCAACGGATATATTTTGTTTGTTTTGAGAACGAACGTGAACAGATCTATTGTTCAGATAACATCACTACGGGAGGATTTTCAAAATAAATCGGGCAGTTCTTTTGCGAATGCAGTGTCAAGTCCTCTTTGTTCCTTACTTCTTGCAACTGGTCTGATTTGGAAAACGAAAGTGAAGTGAAAGTGCTGAAAAACCTTATAACAAAACAACGGCCAAAGTAATCGAAGCGAGCAACATAATACACGCGTTTCCCAACGAATTACCAACTTGCTTTTTGCTATCGGAGCGAAGCACCAGCAAAATACTGCAAGTTTTTATACACAAATGACGCTGTGAATGAATTAGGCCAGTGCTTTTCAACCTTTAGAAAGATGGTTCGCACAACCAACTAGCGGTGCTGAAGAATAGCCGTAAAACCGAACTATATATTTTTATTATTCAGAATTTTGAACAGCTTGCGCTTGCCCTGAAAAACAAAATTTGCCCTGAAATTTTTCAATGTATTGAAATATTTTTTATCATTCAGGATTTTTGAGGAACTTGAGCTTGCCCT
>JGI24159J19872_10008931_pt1 | contig 13129 bp, 8 predicted proteins | sample Ectturendosymbi4_FD_19872 | JGI IMG/M metagenome (IMG submission 19872) | reverse complement strand
TAAATTTCCCAAAATTTGCGAAAGATTCTCTATTTTGGTTATGAAAATCATTCAACTAATTTAATATTTCAAATTGTTTGGTTGTGATGCCTCAAAACATGTGCGTATGTCGTTGTAAAGAATAAAAGTTGGAGCATTGAGGATGAGCGACCTGTGCATTTTTTTAATGCTTGTTGCTTGTTTGGCGTTGGAACTTGGAATGATAAAATAATAGCTGTGTTTGGGTGTGACTCTCTGTATTCAGTGGTATATATCTCTCTAATGTTGCCTGAAGCGGGTGTCTGCTTTTGTTTGCATTCAAGCGAAAAAATATAGCGCGATTTTGTTACGTTCTGATTTAAACAAAGTTGTACCCAACTCAGAACTGACAAAGTGGCTTGCAAAGATTATGTTGACATCCTTTTCGGCCATTGTGCATAAAATACTCGCTGCATCAATTTTTATGCACAATAGTACAGTATTTTAATAAGGATTGCAAAAATACGAATTGCTTTGCAACGCGTTTAGAAGAGTTGGGTTTTAACAACCAAAAAAAGAAACGACATCAAAATTTCTTTGGATTTTCCAACGCTAAGAGGAATGCACTTTCAAAATGTGCTTGCTAAGAAGCAGTGGAAGTTTACAAATGCTTTGTGACAGACGGAACCTTTGACTTTTATTTATTTTTTCTAGTCTTCTAGCGTTAGAAACTGAGGCCAATGNGTCGGAACACAGGAACTTTATTACTTTCACAAAATATTTTAGGTTTTTCAGTGANCTAAAGGGTGAGGTAGCGACAAGANAAAAATAGCGAACCGACAGTGATTGAAACGCATTGGTACCAAACTGATAGCCCAGCTGGTGGATAACAAATGCTGTACTTGAAATTCCGTTCCATACCAAGGCATAGCAAATGCTCCACAGACAAATATTTTCTGCACAGCTTACGTAGATGTTTCAAGCACGTTGCAAAAAGAGCGAAGTTCAGTTGAGCTCAGCGAATTGATTCGTACCCCTTGCAGGGGCATAACGATGGGGCAATGGGGGCGCAATTTCCAGGTGCCGAATCATTATGTGGGCGCCGATTGACTGTGGAAGCCGCCGAAAAGTACCCAAAATGTCACAAGTAATTTTTCAATACATCATACATTTTCTTCCGAAAGACCTCATGTTCGAGCATGGGGACGCCAGACTTGCGTCTTGCCCCGGACGCCATATAACCTCGTTCCGCCTCTGCCCCTTGCCCGAATCTTTCAAGGTATCGCGTCAGGTGTTTTGATTTTCGTCTGTATGATACATTTTCTTCAAAATATAGTTATTGAGTCAAAATTACGATTGTCTGATAATCTGAATAAGAGCTCTTAACAAGCACTAAAATTGATTGAACGACAATTTTCAAGTTAAATCATGAAAAGCTGACCCTCTATGGCTCTGCTTTCCCGAACAAAGTACATCTTATTAACATTTGTTCATCCATGAAATTTCCTTAATTTAGTTCTACGCGAAAAAAAGCTATTGATAATATCTACCTCTGCTTCATTGAAGGACGTACTGTCCGAGAATGTGGCAGAGTTTAGATTAAGTGCTTGCTAGCGAATATATTTGTAAATCATGGAACTGTGGCACAAATTAAAGCAAAAGCTTTTTTCAACAGGCTACTGGTCTCTTGAAAGTTCTGTTGGACCTTCTTAAACTGCTGCAGTAAAGGAAGTTACTCGTGCATCCACCCACCAACACGCGCCACAGCAAATTATGAAGCACATACTTCCTTCTACAATAACTTCTTTTTGCTTTAGTTCGAACATATGGGTGCCCATTGCGAGATAGTAAAGTCTAGCGCGATGCAACAAATTATTTCCAGCATCCAGATTGGAGAATGTGTGAGCAGTAGGAAAAAAACGAGGTTGACCAAGCTTTAAGCATATCACGTAATATGCATGAAAAGAAATAATAGCATGTTGACTTATTGTCGACTGCTATCCCTGACTTGCTTACACCGTAGCCCGTAGAATAACTGAGTGGGCACTTTAGGTTAAGTAGGTTAGGTCTCTTGGATTTTTTCAATCTTGCTGCTGTCAAACCAAGATTAGCAGTTACAGATCTTAGGTCGCACTTTTTCCTGCATGAACAGGAGTTCGCATGCGTGATTTTGCCACTCTTTTTCAGAAATTGCATTATTTTCTGTGATATAAAAATAAGTCACACCGAGTTACTCGGCAGAAGTTCAAAGAAACATTACAAGTTCGTTAGTGTTGAGGCTTGAATTGATGACAGATAGATCAATTAACTCATGACAGTCAATCTTTCAAACAGCAATCACATGGACATGTTTTTGCGGTACTAAGCGGTTGAGAGCCTGTGCATTTTGCATCTTTGATGTGCATGTGATAGACCGATACATGAAAAAAAAAAACTTTCCTGGAAATAAACTTTTGCAACGCAGAAAAGGTTGATTAACGACAAGCAGCACTGCAAGAATAAAGGCATAGCATTAGGTAGCATTCGGAATCTTCCAAGATTGTTGATGATGCTTAACAGTTGTATTGGATTAAAAATTTGTGCTCAATGATGAAGCCAGAAATCTTACCCCTTTGGATCGGGTAAGCTAGTGACAATGAAACAGTCAAATCATTTGTGACAAACAGACAGGCGTCAATATTCGCAAAATGAATAACCACCTTCTCGACGGATCATTTGTACCAAGTTTCCCTTCGCATGCTACGGTATCCAGGGCATGGGCGACGTAAGCAGAGTGTAGGGGCTTTTTCCTCTAGATTTTAAAGTGTAGAGGATATTTCCCCCCTAGATTTTGAAATTTGATATTTTCCTATTAATTTTTGTAAAAAAAATGTTTTCTGTTAGTTTTGAATTGGCAAAATGAAATTCCACTCTGTTTTGTCACTTCCGGAAAAATGGTTTTGGTCGCCACATAAAAACATTGACTGCTGGCCCTTGGAAAACTCTTCCGATGCCCATGATCCGGGGTCGTGCCACCTGAGACTACTCCAGCATTGTGAAAGGTGTAACACATCGAAAAGTGTCTGGTGAGCTTTACCCTCAAGGCCCTTAAGTTTTGTGAGTTCCGAGAATGTATTCATACATGTCAAAAGTGTCACAACACTTACAGAAACTTAAGAAATATTTTCAGCATTGATCTGCATTATTAGAAACCACTGGAGCCCCGAGACTGGGTCTCATTTTCAATACCCTTTTTAGCAAGTTTTGTCTAGGTCGTGAAAGATGAAAACCTATGTATCGAGCCCTTTACGTTGAGACTTCTCATGTTTTCTTTAATTCTGATACTTGCACAAACTTAACTTACGGTTTGGAACCAATTATCTAAACGTAAAGTAGCCAATGCCCTGCTCCGGCCGTTTTTACTTTGGCCAAGTGATGCAGTAACGCGAAGAATGAAGCTGATTTTTGTCGAGGAGAGGAACAAACTTTGCACTTGAGAGAGGAAGTAGGAGAAACCATGGGAGTTCTGTCGGGTGCTTTACATAAGGGACGAAAAACAATATCGTTGTCCAGTTTGCCTAAGCTGGTAGTGCTGAAGTTAGCCATTTTTTTTCCTGAAAATTAAAGTGAAGCGCAAAAGAAGGTTATACATTTTTCGATGAAGTAGAAAGCTCTACAAATGTCTGAACCTCAACTTTTAACTTCCGAGATTTTCCATTTATCCAGTTCTTATTCCCTGACTAATACTACTCTGACTGTCCTATGTTTTTGTTTGTCCCTAACATTCACTCTTAGTTTTTAAAATTAATCCAATTTGACGTGATCTGCCTATCGTGACAGGTGTCGCACTGTAAGGGGAATGCGTGTCACTGACCCCTCGCGTAGTACCCTTACGCGAGCAGTGCATATGCGATCTTGCCTTTATGTATTTTTTTATAGTAAAAATTATTTTTTTGCCAGCAAATAAAGCTGGGTGTTGTGTGTTACGGTTCGTCTTCGAGTAACGTGTAAATGTTCGTCTTGTTTCGATTTCAAATTTGATATAGACTCCCCAGGTTCTGTATCAATTATTTGGCGTGGGATTAAGATCAACCTTATTTTGACCAACTGAAGAGAACCAAGTGACATGTATACCGCACTTACAGAAACCCGTGGTTATTTATTATTTTGTCATCAGACAAACACACTTCAATCATTTTTTCTGTTACATTGCTTTCGTTTGTTTTCCTGAATGAGTGACTTCGAAGGTAAAAAATTAACAAGCAATCATATGCTGCCGTCTTGAACAGCTCTAAACAAACATTTCCAAGTTGTTTTTTTACAGATCACACAACCAGTATATCCACTTTCCTTCCCCAACAATTCAATTGTTAGAACGTGCCCATGGTTCCCACACGTTTTGTTCATAAGCACACTGGAGAAAAACTGAAATAAACTGCAGCATTTAACGCCCAATTTCACCACGTCATTTTAAAAACAAACTACCGATTTCATTGATTAAAATAAACACTATTATTCAAATACGTTGCAAACAAAATTGCCCATAATTAAATTGTTGATTGTACGTCCACTTCACTATTTATTTTTGCAGAAACGCAAATCTTCAAATCTCATTAGTAGCGCAAAGTTACAAAAATAGGAAAACGTAGCAAAAACACTAATACATATATTTTGTGTGCATATTTCGTGGACTATTTCGAGTTAAAATTTATTAAACCACCTTAAAATTTCTACGCTGTTGCACTAATCACATTTTATCAGGTTTCGCTTGCCAAGCAAAACAAATTAATGCTTTCTCTTATTTTCAAATTTGTTTTGCAAACGAAAGTGAAAAATCTGTTCATATTGATTTCTCATTGTATGTTTCTTAAAAGAAAGCTTTACTTGAATGAACCATTTAAATTTTTCTAGAGATTATGAATATCATTCACATTTCTTTATCCTATGCTACCTCTTCCACAACTCAGACGAAATTCCAGCTAAGTTGCAGGATGTGAACATCCTTCAAAGGTGGTGTTCTTCATCAAGAAAAACTGCACCAAAATTGAATCTTGTTCCCAACACAGCCTTTTGCCCCAATATTTACCAACGATCATTGCCACAAAAATATTATTGAGTACAATAAATATAAAAAATAACACAAAAGCAATTTATTGGCAAATGCAACGCTTTCCCAATTTTTTCCGCACGGATAAAAGGTGAAGCAGATGTTGGTTCCCAGCACAACGTTTTCAGGTGACGCTGCTCGATCTTGAAAGAGTTGGCATTCAATAATGAGTGTCCTCTCGGCATTTTTGACCAAATCAAGGATTTGGACTTGAACTTTGGATTGGTACTGCGAACCTCGGATATAGTTATCGACTACCTCTCTGCCAAAGACATGCTCTTCGTAAAGTTCAAGTTTACCCACTAATTCCTGACGAGCATAGAAAATCATTGAATTATTAAATCGCTCTCAGATGATGGTACTGTATATCGCCCAAGCACGTTTTCAAGCTGTGGACCTAAAAATCCGGTGACTGTCCATGGAGGTTTGGTGAATTTTTTCTGTTTCTCACCTGCACCTCGCTTGGAAAACACAACTTATGCACAATCGTTTTATCAGAAACAACAATTTTGATTTTCAGCTCTTCGGTGAAAATCACGATTCTCACGTTCATTTGCATTGCAGTAATTTCTTTCCAGTTGGAAACGTTTTTCACTGCAATATTTCTGATGCAAATTGGAAGGTGACTTCTTATCTTTGGAGCATTCAAAAACAGTGCACAGCATCTTCATCAGAATCAGATGTAACAGCAATCAGTTTCTGAACCTGGCAGTTAGAAAAGACCTATTCACGAAAACCCTTACTCCAAACTTTCTTTGTGACAAAATGATTTTTGTTACTTTGAGGGCCTTGTGATATTTTATCCGAGCATGAGTTACCTACAGTATGCAAGCAACCAAACTATAGCAGGCTCAACCATATCTGCTTATAGTTTTAGATCTTAAAAGCTAGCTGGGCGGTGGCTTGAAAGGCCCTACCACACTTTTATTATGGTGTTGGCATTCTCATGTTGGTTGATATCATTAAGTTCGATAAAGCCATCCGTCGATTGAAGTATTGGACGTAAAAAATGTTTCCTTTCAGCGCAGACCAATCGCATTAAGCAATGTCGTGAACATAAACACCTTTGCTTTGCATCAATTAGATCTTTCTAGTTAGTCATGGACAGTATTTGAAGATCTCGTACGAAATAATAAAACACATTCNAACCGCTGTGGTGACGATCATTTTATTTTACCTGGATGAGGTAGGCTTGAAAAACCATAGACGCGCAAATTCTTTTACGTCTTTCCAGAATTGCTAGCAACTAAACATGCGTGTTGTGCCTGTGCTAATTGTTTATATTGTCTATTTGCTGTGCTGTAAAACCAGCCTGGCGGATGAAGATCCACGGTCAAATACACAAACACCCAACTTCAAGCAGTACTGCATCATCGGAGCTGGACCAGGAGGCCTTCAGATGGCGTATTACTTACAACAATCTAACAGAGATTACATTATATACGAAAAAGGTACCTCTGAATACCACAATATTTCCAATATTTAGGGGGAGTCAGCAACCTCTAGGATCATTTTTGATATGACAGTGGTAAAGCTAGTATGTATATGATAACATATTCATGAATTGAAACATCAATTTTCTGTTGCTAAGATTTTTTCTTTCCAGAACGGTACACTTGCCTCATTGATAAAGAACGTGAAACAGTTGTTCTTTCTTAAAAAATGTTTTGTGCCAATTTGAAAATAGAGATTTCCCTCCTAATTAAAACCAGAATTTACTCAATCAGTGACATAAAAGGCTGATCGAAACGCATGTTAGAATTGTTTTCTATTTTACTGCATCTACGCTTTCAGACTGTTGATGGTAAAATATTGCACAATCCTTTACATTTTAATTATTGTCATTTACTGTAATTTCGAAATGTTTTCACAAAATAAAACTTAGCAAAACACAGATCGTGACGTTTGAAGGTTTGTTTTGAAGGTCACGGAGCTGGAACATTTTATTTGAAGTATCCGATTCATCGTCAACTGATCAGCATCAATAAAAGGCACACTGGAAAAACAAACAAAGAATTCAACATGAGACATGATTGGAACAGTCTTCTCAGTCATGACGAATCACTGAGAATGACCAAGTACTCCAAGGTGATCAAAGAATTTTCGATATTTGGTTAAAGCAATGTTCTGCAATGGTACACAAATAAACATTTTTACCGAAACTTAAATTACTAGGTTATAGTTAACATTTTTGCAGTCTTCAGGTCTATGGGCCAGACTGTAATAATACAACGTGAAAATGTTGCTAAAGGCTGTACATCTAGCAACCTTTCTACTAATTAAGTTAAAAGACTTTTAATGAACAACAGCACGGTAGTTTGATCATTTTCCACAAAGCCTTTGTTCGCCACAGCCAAAAGTAATCTTTTTTTGTTAGAAAAGGATTTGTCTAAAACGAAGGGGTTTTGCAACTTTGGATTGGGCAAGGTCGGTGTGTAAAACTCTCACCGTCTCGCTTTTCACTGTGGTTAGAACTAATGCGTTTATACACAGTCTTCCTTTCTAAATAATAGTGAAAAGTTTTGATATACAATTTGTATGGATGAATAACATCCCTGCTCAGATGACTCAATTTCATCCTTCCAATAAAGAAAAATAATTACAAAATGAAAAAAAGAAATTACAAAATCTGTGACAGCTGCCAAAATTGAAATTAACGTTTTAGTAGCACAGGCGCATTTTTCAACAGCTCAGAAATTATTTGCAAGCTCATCTGACCCGAAAAAGCAAGCGTGTTGTATTCGAAATATATACATGTTTTTTTTTTCAAAAACAAACATATTTTCCGTGGGAGGAACGCAAGGTGACTCCTACCAAAATAGCAAAATTCCTTTCACAGTGCAACCGAGGTTGACTATGAGCCGCCCTCGTCTACTCAGCTTGCCTTATCAGGAAATTCCCTCACTGGACAGAGTTACGAAGCTTGCTCGTCCATCAAAAAAAACAGCATTGGAGACCAGTTATTGTACAAAATAGCTTTTGTTATTACACGTTAGGAATCCACTGCAGTCTAGGTAGTACCCCCTTCCTTACTTAAAACATACAAAATTTAAGCATATTTCGTTAGCTCGCCAGAACGCTTCGAAAAAAGCAGCTACGGAGGAAATCAGGTAAATGAGGGTGTTTCAAGTCTTCGTAAAATTTATTTGAAAATTGACTTAGCTATATTTACCAACCGCTGCCTGAGCGCTGCTGCAACACACAACTTAATTTTTGCATTTTGGAAAAAGGTAGCAAAAACGAATAAAGCGCGTTTCATCGTAATGGGAGCTACTTTAAAAAAATTGACGTAACTGCACACAAAACTTACTGTACGTTATTCAAAAGACAAGATCTGTCTTTTCCCACAGGAGTTCTTCCCTCCTGCTGATGTCTTGGTGAAATATCTCAACGATTATATGAACAAACTGAACCTCAACGTTAAAGTAAATACAACAATTTCCAATATTTTAAAAAGAAACGACAAGCTCTTTGAAATGCAAGACCAGCACAACACAACTTACACATGCAAGTACATGATCATTGCCACAGGAATCGCTGAGCCAAATGTTCCAAGTTTTATTGGTAAGCACAATATTAACGCGTTTCAATTGTTGATGTTTGAGAGCACATNTATATCAAACTCTGACAAAACTTGGAGAAGCGCTATGGTTGGACGTGTGTGATTGAAAACTAAACAATAACTCAAACAAACGTTTGCAGTAATGAACATGAAAAATACTTTGAAGTGTAATGCAGTTAGAAAAAATTGTGTGTGCTTGCTTCCTTCTATGTATTCGTATTTNATTGGAAGGATAAAATTGATTCTTTTTGTGTTTTGGCAAGTAGTGGATGTTAAATGCTGCAGCTAAAGTCATTTTGTTTAGGCTCGGAGCTTGTTGATGGCTATGAAGATCTTTCGATCAATCTCGATGATTTCGAGGGACAGAACGTTCTGATTCTTGGACGAGGAAACTCAGCTTTTGAAACTGCTCAGCATATCATGGGTTCAACCAACGTTGTGCATATGATGGCTAGAAACCGTGTTAAACTATCATGGGCAACACACTACGTCGGTGACCTTCGCGCAGTAAACAATGGGTTGCTTGACACTTATCAGTTGAAGTCGCTTGATGGTCTGTTTGAAGGTATTATACTCGATTCATGTATTTTTCATCGACAGACTACTTGAATAGATGCAAACCCTTTTGCAATAAATTTTCTGTTGTTTTTGCGCAGTGGCCTAAAGTAGTGCTGCCACAGGCTTCACATCAAAAATCACTAGATTCACAAAAGAAATTCACTCGATCTGAAAAAATCACTAGCTTTCAAATTTTTGCTTCGAAGTTTGCAGCTTTGCTTGCAGTGGTTTAGTTATTTGCTTTATTGTTCAAAACCTTTACATCATTTGCAAATTTATTAAAATAGGTGATGCTGAAGCCTGGAAAATCTCATACAACAATCTGCAGGCTTTATCAAGAGCTGAAAACGACTCATGGAGTATTTTGGAGCAACCAACCTTACATTTAATTAATTATTTCTACTGCAGTGCTCCAGCAGTAAAATGGAAATACCGTCATGGCCAACAATGCAACAATAAACTGCACGGAAGTGAAAACAATAAGAAACTCAAATTAGAAATACTTGTTGATTCCGTTGGTGCAACTGCAAACCTTCAAGCAACCATTCATGTAATCAGTTGTTTATGAATAGGGCTGAAAATTTAGAAACAAGTCAAACGATCATCTTTAAACACATACTTTGCAAAAATCACTAGATTGTAGTTAAAAATCAGTAGATCACTAGGCCCGCTTAAAATCACCAGTTCTAGTGAAAAATCACTAGGCGTGGCACCAGTGCCCGGGAGAGTGCCTAGGGGCTAAGCTATTTTAAATTGGGGGGATCTTCTGGAAGGTTTGCAACGGCTGATGTCACACAAATTAGCACTCCACGTGCTCGTTGCATTCACTGAACAAGTTGTTCCAATTTGAAAACATATTACTTTATCTGAATTTTTCGACATCAGGAACAAAAACAGTCACAATGAAACTAATGAAAAAGGCAGCGGTGGAGTTATCTGACCACACTCACATTACATATTATTGAGCATCTCACTGGCCTCGTGTAATCTGAAAAATAGATTCAGGCGTTTTGTTCAACACANTATACGTAACAATANCCAATTCTCAACGCCATAAAAAGAAATGTTCATCGTCATTCACTTCAATCTTTCGCGCTCAATCTTCCATAGACATCTTTTGTTAGGAGCATAGTAAAAAAACGTGCGTTTAACCAAAACAAAAATACAAATGTAATTGCTTACACAAATGCTGGAAATTGTCCTTACTCCCAAAACTTTGGGGCTCCCTGAAAGCGTGGGCCCTAGGCTTAAAGCTTTTTTAGCCTAATGGTAAAATCCGCGCCTGACTGTTGATGGAAGCTCGGGCTCTAACGAATACAAGCCCGAGTAAAGCGTAAGGGAACGAAGTTGAAAGAACACCTGCTACGAACGATATTTTTTATTCTGGTAACCTGCAACATGAACGCAAAAGGCCAGACACGAAAAGAAAATATATAAACAGTGAGAAGGCCCAATGGAAAGAGCTCGAGTTAAAAAAGAGCAACCTTAATTAGTGAAGTGGTGGTGGAACAAATATACAAAGCAAGCAAGTTAGTGTTCTACAATGTATTATTGTAATCGAAGACTCAGGCTAAACCCGAGGAGCCCGAGTGCCGGAGTCTCCACGGTCTGAAATATTTTATTACATTTTGCAGGTGACGTTCAGTCACTGACCTTTCAAAGGAGTCTTCTGAATGGAAGAATATATGTGCCAACTGACAATGGTTCATTGCCTGGATCCGGTGAAGAAAAAGATGGTAATAAGGCCAGATGGAGTGTTGTGAATGTTGTTTGTACTACGTAAACAGTGCAATAATCCAACATTTTCAAATAAGGTGGTGCTGGTGTTGTAACTTTGATAACTGCAAAAACTCAACTTTGAAAATCTCAGCACTCAGTATCATTTATACCGGAGTGAAGAATGTTGAAATCTAAAAGAATAGTATCAGGTAACTCGAAACTGATTCCTTGGTGAATGAGATCTGCCAAAGTTTAGATTTCATGTTGATTTGATCCAATATGCTGTTTTTTACGCAGTTGCATGTTCAAACCAATGCAACATGTAATGAACTAAAAGGCACAACGGTTTCGTCATTCTTGCAATAGCTTGATCAAAACTTGATATGGTGCTGGCTCATCATCAAAGAAAAATATTCTTCATTACTGGTGTCAACACAAAAGGTTGTTGTAAATTATGCTGGACTTGGTATGGGACTTCGCAGACATGCAAAAATTTAGAAATGACTCTACGGTCAATGGTTACGTTAAACCACTGTGGTGGTTTTCTCACTCATAAAAATAAAAATCTAATAACAGAATACGCTTGAAACAAGTCTAATTAATTTTTATCCATTTCAGTCTTCCTGTTTTGACATCATAGCAGTTCGAGAAAACTGAAATCACGGTATCAGATTTTCCATTTCTATGAACTTCAACTAAAACTTTATCTGAACAGACCTGAAACATGGCTCCGCTACAAAAATTTAATTGGTATTTATTCGTGTACCTCCGCAACCAGGAATCATGTAGCATAATTACGGTTTCATTTGAACTAGTTGTAAATAGGCCTACGTGAAGACCCAAGCAGTAAAACTGCCTTGGTTTGTTTCCCGCTAGATTTCCTTCAATAAATATACACAAAAAATTAAGGAGAATAATATGATTCTGCAGTGACCACACACAAACAGAGTAATAAGAAAAAGATCAGGCATCAGGAGAGACACAGCAACTGCTTCGCGAGCGCCGTCTAAGACAACATTATGGTGGACAAAAACGGTCAATCATGCACGAGATGTTGCAGTTATCTTGTCACTAAGACGACCTACAATAGGCCTGCACAACTCAGAACTCGATGGGACAAACTATCGACAAAAATTTGCCGCGGGCCGCAAAAGTCTATTTCAGTTCGATGTAGAGATGTCGTTGTGGTATGGAAGAAATTCTGGAACGATAATTACTTATTCGAGGACGAGCTTTGGTAATATTTTCTCCAATTGAGAAACCTCTCGCGGGCCGCAAGAAAAGCTTTCGCGGGCCGTATGCTGTGCAGGCCTGACCACGGACCTTTGATGTGAATTTGCCAGGGCTAACAAGGGTTCGAGCAACTGATAGCAACGACCTTTCAGCGATAAATATATATGGGTTTACAATTACCACACTGATCATCTTCCAACCGTATGTAATTTTGGTTTCTCCAAAGCTTTTGCACTCCGTCAAGTACATTGTCCGGAAAGTAATATAATATGGGCGAGAATTTAGCAATATTGGCTTGCAAAAACTTTTACAACAAAATTAATTATGCGCGGCAAAATGTACAAAGTTCTTCCATTTATAGGAAAATTTGAACATAATTTCATTCTGCTATTGTGTTTTATGAAAGTTTCCTGAAGCCCTACATGAGCTGAATATGTTTTAATGCAAAATCTTGAAAAATTTTGACATAAGCCATGTACCCGTGACCCGAATTTTGCATGAGAAAATTCGTGGGTGGTTGCAAGAGAACGGTTTTAACGGCACTGCAGACCACTCGTGGCACTCTGCAAGGAGTACAGAAACCGTGTACAGACGAAACTGAATTGAACGATTACGCCGCAGCAAGAACTCAGAGTAATTTCACCAGGGGGTACTACGACCGATTCCGGTCCCTGAGCTTCGGTGGACTTCGTCAAAAACTTGTATAACTTGATTATATAGTAATCAAAACATAGCTAAAACAGATACCATGCTAAGATTGAGAACGATCAGTTGTACTGAAACTGGCTTACATTCGTAATTTTGGGCTTGGTTACAGAAAAACGTAGCGTGCGTACTTTCATCCTCCCAGGCCCCATGCGGTACCTCTTGTGCACCTCTCTCGTAGGCCCTGCGTAGCAGTCATGCATTACTGGAACATCTGCTGAAATATTTCAGCAGATGTTCCAGTAATGCATGACTGCTACGCAGGGCCTACGAGAGAGGTGCACAAGAGGTACCGCATGGGGCCTGGG
>JGI24159J19872_10008929_pt1 | contig 13129 bp, 14 predicted proteins | sample Ectturendosymbi4_FD_19872 | JGI IMG/M metagenome (IMG submission 19872) | reverse complement strand
ACTTCATGCACTTCTTGCACACAGTGCACTGAATGCACACATTACATTTCATGCACACAGTAGACTGAATGCACTGCTTGCACACAGTAAAATCGTTGCACACAGAGCACTGCATGCACTGCTTGCATACAGTGCAATGCTTGCACAGAGTAATCTGCAAGCACTGCTTGCACATAGTACACTGCATGCACTGCTTGCACACAGTGCACTGCGTGCCCATAGTGGACTGCATGCACACAGTGAACTGCATACACTGAATCCACACAGTGAAGAGCATGGACAGAGTTGACTGCATGCAATTCTTCCACACAGTGAACAGAAAACATACAGAACACTGCATGCACTGCTTGCACACAGTGCACTGCATGCACGAAATCCACAGTATGCACTTGTTGGATGGAGTGCACTTCAGGCACACAGTACACTGCACGCAATACCTGCACATAAACAATTGCATGCACTGCTTCCACAGAGTGGACTGCATGCACACAGCACACTGCATGCAATGCTGGCACACGGTTGACTGCATGCACACAGTGCACTGCATACACTGTTTGCACACAGTGCACTGCCTGCACTCCTTCCACACAGAGCACTGAATGCACACAGTACACTGCAAGTACTGCTTGCGTGCACTGCTTCGACACAGTGCACTGCATGCACACATTATACTGCATACGCTTCTTGCCGTCAATCCACTGCATGCACACAGTACACTGGTTGCCCACATTGCACTGCCTGCACTGCCTGCACTGCATGCACACAATGCAATGCTTGCATACAGTGCACTGCAAGTTCTGCTTGTACACAGTACACTGCATGCACATACCACCCTGCATGCACACAGCATGCTGCATGCACTCCTTGCACACAGTGCACTGCCTGCACATAGTGCACGGCATGCACACAGTGAACTGCATGCACTGCTTCCACACAGTCCACTGAAAACACACAGAACACTGCCTGCACTGCCTGCACATAGACCACTGCATGCACTGCTTGCACACAATGTGCTGCATGCACAGAGCACACTTCATCCAAAGCTGGCAAACGGTGGACTGCATGCACACAGTGCACTGCTTGCACTGCATGCACAAAGTGCACTGCTTACACTGCTTGCACACAGTGCATTGCATACACACTGTACAATGCAAATTTCTGCTTGCAAATAGTCTGCCTGCAAAACTGAGAACTGTTAGCACACAGTGCACTGCGCGCACAGAGTTCACTGCATGCGCACAGTGCACTGCATGCACTGCTTCCACACAGTGCAGGGTATGCACAGAGTACACTGCATGCACAAAGTGCTTGCACACAGTGCATTGCATGCACGCTGTACACTGCAATTCTGCTTGCAAATAGTGCACTGCATGCACTGCATGCAAACAGATAACTGTTAGCACACAGTGCACTGCGTGCACAGAGTGCACTGCATGCGCACAGTGCACTGCATGCACTGCTTGTGCACAGTGCACTGCCTGCACATAGTGTACTACCTGCACAAAGAACACTGCATGCACTTCTTCCACACAGTGCACTGTATGCACACATTGCACCTCATACACACAGTAGACTGAATGCACTGCTTGTACACAGTATACTGCATGCACTGCTTGCACAAAGTGCATTGCATGCACACCGTGCATTGCTTGCACAAAGTGCATTGCATGCCCACAGTGAACTATATGCACTGCTTGCACACAGTGAACGGCATGCACACAGTACACTTCATGCACTGTACACAGTGCGCACGGTGCACACAGTACACTGCATGCACTGCTTGCACACAGTGCACTGCCTTCACACCGTACACTGCCTCCAGCAAGTACACTGAATGCACTGCTTACATTCAGTGAACCGCTCGCAAACAGTATATTGCTTTCACTGCTTGCACACAATGGCATGCCTGCAGACAGACCACTGCATGCACTGCGACAGTGCAAAGCATGCAGAGATAAAATGCATGCACTGCGTATGCATTGCTTGCCCTTCAATGCATTACATGCACAAAGCGCACTACATGCACTGCTTGCACACAGAGCACTGTTTGAACACAGTGCTCCGCCTACACACAGTGCACTGCATACACGGCTTGCGCACAGTGCACTGCCTGCACGCAGTACACTGCATGAAATCCTTGCACACAATGCACTGCATGCACACAGTTCACTGCATGCACTCCTTGCACACAGTGCACTGCATTGACACATTTCACAGCATGCACACAGTGCACTACATGCACTGCTTGCACGCAGTGCACTGCATGCACACAGTGCACTGCATGCACACATTACACTGCTTGCGCACAGTACACCGCATGTACTGCGTGCACACAGTGCAATGACTGCTTCCAGAACACTGCATTCTCTGCTTGCACAGAGTGCACTGCATGCTCATAGTTCACTGTATGCATTGCTTGCACACAGTGCACTGCATGCACAGAGTGCACTGCATGCACGCAGTACTTTATGTGAATTGCTTGCGCACAGTGTACTACATGCGCACAGCACACTGCATGCATGCACTGCACTGCATGCACTCGTTGCACACAGTGCACTGCATGCAAACAGTATATTGGATGCACAGCTTGCACACAGTGCCCTACATACACTGCTTGGACACAGCACACTTTATGCACTGCTTGCACACAGTGCGATATATGCCCGCAGTACACTGCACCCACTTCTTGCACACAGTGCACTGAAAGTTCACAGTACACTGCATGCACACTGTGCACTGCATGCACTGCGTGCACATAGTCCACTGCATGCAGTGCTTCTACAGAGTGGACTGCATGCACACAGCACATTGCATACAATTCTGGGACACTGTGGACTGCATGCACACAGTGCACTGCATGCACTTCTTGCACACAGTGCACTGCCTTCACTGCTTGCACACAGTACGCTGCAAGTACTGCTTGTAAATAGTGCACTGCATGCACAAAGTGCACTGCATGCACTGATTGCACACATTGCACTGCATGCACACTGTATATTGCATGCACTGCTTGCACAATGTGTATTGCATGCTCACAGTGCACTGCATGCACTCCTTTACACAGTGCACTGCCTGCACACAGTACAATGAATGCACTTCTTGCTCGCAGTTCATAGGTTGCACACAGTACACTGCATGCACTGCTTGCACACAGTGTACTACATTCACACACTACACTTCATGCACCCAGTGCACTGCACGAACTGCTTGCACGCAGTGCACTGCATGCATGCACTACACTGCATGCACACAGTACACTGCATGCACAAAGTAAACTGCATGCACTGCTTGCGCGCAGTGCACTGCCTGCACACTGTTCACTGCATGCACTGCTTGAACACAGTGGACTGCATGCACATAGTCAACTGCATTCAGTGCTTGCACACACTGCACTGTCTGCACAGAGTACACTGTACGTACTGCTTGCCCACAGTGCATTGCCTGCAGGCCGTACATTGTCTGCACTTCTTGTAGACAGTGCACTAGTTGCGCACAGTGCACTGCATGCACACAGTACACTGCATACACTGCTTGCACACAGTGCCCTGCATGCACTGCTTGTGCCCAGTGCACTGCTTGCACACTGTGCGCCGCATGCACAGAATACACCGCATGCACTGCTTGCACACAGTCCACGGCATGGTCTCCTTGCACACAGTGCACTGCCTGTACACTGTACACTGCAAGCACTGCTTGCACACCGTGCACTGCATGCGCACAGTGCACTGCATGAATTGCTTGCACACCGTGCACTGCATGCACTCTGTACACAGTGCACTGTATGCCCTGCTTGCACACACTGCACTGCTAGCACACAGTGCACTGCATGCACTCTGTTCTCTGCATGCACTACTTGCACACAGTGCACTGCATGCACACAGTGCGCTCCCTGCACACAGTACACTGCATGGATACAGACCTCAAGTTGAAGTGTTTAAGCATATTCGATTTCTGTATTTTTAGACTGATCAGTGTTTTTTTGTGTTTTTGTAAGGCAAACTTGAATAAAGTGGTCAAGCGTACTAATTATATGACCACAACATTTTTTTGTCATATAATTTTGAAGAGGTTAGGACGATATCTCTGAACCTGTGTGCTTTAGACGCACTGAATATGAAACACATGTCTCTTCTTTTTTAATTCATAGAGCTGTTCAAATAGTTGCTGGAGTTGTTTGATGTTTCACTCTGTTTTAGCTCTGTATATTACTTATGTTTGATGTTGATCAATATATTCCGAGTAGTATGAATCATGTAGTTTTTGGAAATATCATAATATAGTTTATGACGTAAGAAACCCATGTGGGGGCTAATATTCAATTTAAAAATTGTAAATATTATGTCCTAAGATAAGGTTTGAATTGGTATTTTGTTGTGTTTTAGGAAAATAATAATTGATCTCAAAAATAAAATGGCTGAACTTTTTTGTGAAGAAGAACTCGAGATAAAATACTTGGGAAGAACAGTATTGTCCATAAATCAACATATGGTTAATCTGATCATGGCAATTAAAAAGGCAATGAAGATACTTCAAGATCATTCCACAACTCTTCCGGCACGTAACACCTCTTTGAAAGTGGTGTGTTTTTTCAACAAAAGATATCCCGCTAATAGTTGAGTATATGTAATCTTAGATTGGTCATCACCCGAGGAGCTCAAACCAGTTCACAGGTGGAACCTATACAGTTTGGAAGAATCCTTGTCAATCGCTCAAGGACACTTCTTTACAACAGAAGGCCGCTTAAGTATGGCCATATAGATAATGAGATGAATAGCTGAGACCATACAAAAACAAATATCATTCCCTCTACAAGCCTCCTTGAGATTACACTCTTAAACGTAACATTTTTTTTTCATTTCAATTCCATTTCATTCATGTTCCATTTCATATTTCATTTTATTCTGTTAGACTTAAACTTTAATTCTTTTCTTCTTTTCTTTCCTTTCTAGGAAAGAAAAGTACAGGAACCTAGGTTGTGTTTTAAAATAAATAGATTTTTGTTTAAAATTAAAAGGTGTGAAGAAATTACTGAATTGAAATCTGGAAGAGGTCGTGTTTACCCAAACATATCTTTCTATTAGTCATGACTACGAAAAAAATCGAACTGTTTTATTATCCAGTATTGAAGGGTTTCAAAGTACCTACAAATGCAGAACTACAACGAAAGATTGTTATCCATCTTACACATCATCGAGAACTAAAACCTCAGAAGAGTGAACCTTGGTACTGCTCTAAAATATCACCTGGTTTCAATCATGAAGCTGTAGACTGCTACCTCATTGTGTCACCCAAACCATTGAAAGAACCTGGTTGTTCAGACGGTACAGTTCGCTATTCAAGTATTGAATTGTACAATTTTCTAAAGAGAGGTACCCTCCTTCTTGAAACTGCTGAGAACCTACCCAAAAGATTCAAGTTGGTGTGAAGAGGCTGATTGCATCACACGTTCTAAACCACAGTATTTTTTAAAAAGAAAACCTCAATCCTCGTCATTTATTCATTTCAGTATTATGGGAAATTATCCGTTCATTTTATTCTACATCAGTTTGACACATTCTGGATTTCGTTCATTGTGCGTGCATCATGAAAAAGTTCATAAAAATAATGACCCGAGCTCTGGAAAACCTTGTTTCGTATTATTAATGAGCTCGTTGTGCAAGTATGCACGAGATTTTGAGATTAATCAAATAACTACAGTCCAATTACGCATAACGTTGATAACGGATCTGGTCAAAATTACCGTGAGTTACTTTTTCTTTGCTTTTGATATTTCAACCGTGTTTTTTGATGATGCAATGTGCAGTGAAAGTATACTCGTGTACAAAACCAGTACAGAACCTTGTGGTTTTGACTCTGTCTACTCAGACAGCCAGCCGTAGGCTGAATAGCAATAGTATGGTAAAAAATACACTCGAATTATTAACCGTTGAATTCTCATATACTAAAAGTTTTCAGGAAAATTCGACTTCTTATTGTGAAAGTAAGAAACCTTCAAGATTCCGGTTGAAGTCCTTTATTGAGGAATTTATAGCCTGAAATATGAGGCCCAGTAAGGTTGTCGACTGCTCATTTTCAACAATAGTACAAGATTGATTCTAAATATCCGTATTAGCCCGAGCTGATCTCTATAAAAGTTTTTCATCATAAAAATTTGCTTTTTAAAATTCCGATAAGTTTTCATAGGGAAAACAAAGAACCTATCTTGTTTTACTAAATATGTCATCACTTGTGTCTTATTAAATTAAATCCCAACTGTGCGAAATTTATGTAAGGGCCTGCATTTTGATCGTTCCGAATTATTGTTAGCCTCATTTCATTAATGATTTCAGTCCACGGAAAATCAGTAACCCGTTGAATTTGACACCGGCTGGTTTTCAACGTTTCAGAGTATTTTAGAAATTAAGTCAAGAATTATTTACCTTAATTTCAATGCATCACAAGTTCTTTACAAAAATTACAATCAGGTTGTTGGAAATTTGCAATCAAAAGGTTTCTTAGTGAAAGATCACCTATTAAGAAACGAAGGCACATAAGATAAACACGGATAAAACGTGGCTAAAAAAAATTATGTTTTGACCGTGGTATTCAAGAAAACTGTGAAAACTTAACCCGCTATTAGTCCAGATTTCAGCTCAAGACTCTCCAGAAAGCCCACGATTTTATGGCACTCAAAATATTCATTACAAAAGTAAGTTCGTTTGAGATACTTTAAGGAACTTAAACACCGGAGAAGATTTTACTGATGTGCCCACATCAAAAATCCTGGAATAAACATGGGACTACATATTGTCAAAATTTGACGTAGATCGTCAATCTGCTTTAAATTTTATAAATTTTATGGAAGTGGCTATCTTCTCATTGTTTGTACAAGCTATGTGTATCAGATTTATGAGAAGTGGAGAGTAAATTTTCGTCTAGAAACAACAACTTCATACTCTCTCAAGACAGCGATTTCCTTGGCTCGATAGTTGCATTACATCATAATGTCATGATACTCCTACATTTGATAAGTGGAGTCTTTCAATGGATTTCCGTTAAAGGTTTATGAAATAATTATGTTAAGTATATCTTACCCATTGTTTCGAAACAGCTGATAAATAACCGAAAAATTAGTTCTTCTTATCCTCCTTCTAGAATCATACCCAAAGGTTTTCAGTGAAAAATTTTAGAGACAAGGACAGGGATGTCAGACTCATTAGTTAAAGGAATACTATGATTTTTATAACGTTTGTAGAAACGACAGTGCGACGTGAAAGGATCAAAACAAGGATTCATTTTAAACATCCCTTGTTGTAAAACAACTCGCAAGTTCCTCGAAGCATCAACCAAAATTCCTTAATCCATTCAAGACAGTTATCAAGTTGTAGTTGATAACCAAAACACTCTATATACAAATTTTTAAGAGCAGAATTAACTTTAATACCGATGATTTGATAAACTCTACTTTATTTCTTTGCCTTCCCGGAATGTTCCTTTTCCAATCAAAATACTGAATGTGCATTTATACCGGCATAACCTGAAGGTTTATTAGAATAAACCTAGTAATAAACCCAGGCCAGCATATCTAACAGTTATACCTCACAACTGTTGCATCTGGACTTCTTGAACTTATTCCCATTGAAGCTTTCAATAATCCTATTTATCAGTAATGCCGGAAAGACAAGCGCTGTTTCTCCAGGGATATATAACTCCTTGGGTTTTGAAATGATTAATTACACCTGTTTATACTTACCAACCATAAAATTGGACTTCAATCCTATATGGAAATTGATGTTAATTTAAATTATTGCCCAAGGTATGAGTATTATCTTATGAGTCTTAGCACCATTTGGTGTAAACGTTCATCAAATGGCATACCTTCGTACAGCTACTAACACCTAACAGTAGTCATTCCATTTGGTTTCCATTTCTGTACAACTTGGGATAGTTTCCAAGTTAAAATAAGGACAAGCTGTTTCTCATATCCTTTTTGATAATCATCTCACTACACCAATGTTTTCTTTGGCTTACAATAACGATACCGGCGAGGTTTATGAGGAGAACCGGTTTTCATCCACAGAATGTTGTTTTTCAAATTTTGCATAGTCCAAGACGGGTTTCGGAAATTTTCATTAAATATGGAAGAATGTGTGAATCTAACACCAACTAAAGCCAACAGAATTAAGATCTCGATGTTTCGTAACCGTGAGTTTTGGGACTTTGTTTACTTTTTGAACTAAATGTTGTCTACCGTTTTACTGTTTTAGTGAAAAGAAAACGGTAGCAATCCCGTGAGAATAGCTGAAGCATGGTAGATATATTGTGATCATAGTTCCAGACTGGAACTTGTAGAAGATAAAAGACGCTAGACATTCGCGGATAACCATCATGCAAATGATCTTTCTTTAAAGTACTCACCACATTTGATGTCAGGTTTTCAGCCTCGAATCTGAATCACATATTTATTGCATAAACTCTAGATTATGTTAAAGCATCTATTGGGGTTAGCGTTTTTCTATATTGCTTGACCTTATTTTATACCATATCAAAATTATAACTACATTTTGTCTCAGTTCAATATTCCTGATGTATTCATCAAACTAAGAGAAGACTTTCTTTTCAGATCACTAAGTGTGTTTCACATCTTACAACTTTATTATATGACTTCTATCATTTGGTTTATTTTAACGCAGCGGGAGTGAGAAATGTATTCACATTTCACTTCAGTAAAACAAACTACCACATATAGTTAATGGACTACATTAATTAAATTTGTATTGTAATCTAGCGTGAGAAGAGTATGGAAGTTAAACACTTTTACTCATTTACTATTCATCAAGATGCCTCCAAGCAGTATAAGAGTAAACAGATAAGATACGTCCATAAACTAGAGAAATATTTCATCCAGATAAAATGAGAAAAATGTTGGGAGGAGTAAACTGAAATGTGAATTTGATAAAACATTCAGATTTTAAAATTATCTATAAAAAAATAGTGGATTCATTACGCGTTTTAATGAAATGATTTAGTTTAATCGTAGAAACCATTTTTTCTGAAGAATAAATAAGAGACTTGACACAAAGAACAGGCGAATATCTGTTGATGGTGTAAAGAAATGTGTTTTTAAGGGGTCTCTCTTAAAATTGTTTATCATTCCCCTATAAAAGATATAAAATCTCAGTAAGAATAGTGCAATGAGGTCATATTTCCATAAAATAATAGAATAATCAAGAGCAAATTGTGTTTGCCATTAAATAAATCAATTCACTAGGTTAATCCAGTCACCTTCCTTCTATAATTTTGTATATGCAGATTTCGAAAGTGACTTTTACAAAATTTTTCTTAAATTCTGAAAGAGATTAATTTAGAAATCATCCTGGAGTAATGTCTGTCTCAAGTTATATATGTGTGAAATTTTTTGTCCTGTCTTATCCAGTTGCATTTTATAAGTTTGTGTTTATGTGTGTGTTTTTGAGCGATATATAGTTCGGGTATTGATGATAAATAGTTTAAGCTCTTCTGTTTTTGGAATTTTCATCTATTATGATGACCACTTGATGTGACGAGAGTATCTTACTTGTAACTCTAGGATACTTAGGTCTTGACGTAAAAAGACGAAGTACCACAAACCATTCTACCATTCTAATAGTAAGTGTAGTTGGTTTGGCCCTTACCATCTATCCCCTTCAGGTCCTAATCAGACTCTGGGGGCGAGTATTCCGCTTGGCGGTCATGGTGGAAACTTTGTGTGGATGGGTGCGAGGAAATTAATTCCCATAATCAGAGGAGGAACATGATTTTGGCTTCCAATTCACTCAAAATTAAATACTGCGCAATAAGGGAAAAAGAATCTTGAAAACAAACTATTAACAGAGTGAATAGATGAGGAAATAGATGAGGATAGTGTTGGATGGTTGAACACGAGAGGTAAAATTCATTCTCTAATCTGCCAAATACAACACCTGCGACCCGTGGCTGTAAAAGATTATCGTTTATTTCTATGCGAATAGAAATGTCTTCAAACTGTCGATTCCATTACCTATGATGCTGAATGATAAAGTAGCTATAGGCGTTTCGGACTTCTCACAATTTCGCCAAAGGTGATGTGCATAACAGAACTGATGCCAAGAAATTGTGTTCTTACTTCTCGGTTTTGCTATCCTCTCTATCCTCATCAGCGTTTAACGCATACATTTTTATTATATGACACTGATAGTCTTGGTACTGTACCGGAAGGAGGACCTAATATTAGTCTATATAGATGTGATCGTAATATTATTTAAAGAAGTCACAACTGGATTCACTTAAACCCGAAAGCATGCCTAGAAAATCGAAGGATGAGACAGATGTTGATTCCACAAGGGTTGATTATCTTTTTCTGAGGATATAGAATTATAATTTCTAACCAGTATTTTGGCATAACTTCAGAGGGAATGTGTCTGGATGGGTTGATATAAAGTCATTGACTTGACTGATTGGATAAACTAAAGTGAACAGAAGTATAATCTTAGATAAGGATTAAATGACTGAGATATATGATATGGGTATTGAACATTACAATAAAGCAGTAAGTATAGTTGATATATCAGCGTTCTATTTGCGTGGTTATCTGGCTTGAGGAGAGTATGTCTGTGATTATTTGCATGTTACCTCTGAATTATGAGCAAGAATGTGCATGACAGTTCAAGCTAGTTTTAACATGGTAAATACGATGCGCAAGACATATAGGAAGATTTAAATACTTCATGTCATTATTGCTTAACCTTTATATTGATATAGTGGCTCATCACTTATGAGTTTTCGTGATAGAAATGTGATCTCTAAAATTAGTTTAGTCAAAGAAACAAGTCTGCACTAAAATGGAGACCTGAATAGATGTTGCTTGCATATACCATAAGAACCCAAGGTGTGTGATATACTGGTAACAGAATTGACTAAATTTAAATTATTTTGAAAATTTCATATGATGTCCTTCCGATCTGCAAATGGATGTGTGGAATTGTCGAACTCATCACTCGCTATTTTCACACGATCAGGTATGGAGATTTCTTTGGTGATGCTTAGAAATCTTCTTACTAAAGGATCGGAAGGAGGGGCGTCATTTATATTGATTTACCTTTGTAAAACAGTGTTTTGATTTTGGAAGGGAAATCTTTTATAAATTTTTATATCATCCACTAAAGGAGAATCATTTCTCACGAACTTTATCCATGGTGTTACTATTGCAGACAGGCAGGACATCTAGCAAAAGATTGTCCATGGAAAGATTTTTGAACAGCTCCTCTCTAACAGTCTATATTATGTTAAATTTGTCATTCAAGCCAATACGTAATAATTACGAGTGATTACTCTGATAGTACCTTGTAATTCAGCAAAATGTTACGGTGCTTTTGTTATTTTACGAAATTGTTTATTGTTGCAGAAAAACAATAGCAATGTATAGAGTATACGGATTGGAGACCTTAGTCTCTAATTGTACATTACTTAACGATTCTGATACATTCTCCATTTATGAAGAAGAAACCACCTCTATCACATCGGAAACTCTTTCTGATGATCAAATTGTGGCAAAAGTTGAAGAGAAGGTTGAAAATCAATGCGCTCATGGTGATGAAAGACAAAATTGTTCAAACAATATGAAAAATTTTACCAAGGATGAACAACAAAGTGCTCCCTTGCAGAACCAGAACGAACATAATGAAAGTTTAATCCTGAAAGTAAAGATCCATCAGATGACCAATTGTACAGTCCATCAGAAGAAGTGAATAAAACAATCGTTAGTGATCAAGGCAACACCTATGATGGACACGGTTTTTTCTCAGATAACGTAAATATTTGGAATCTGGAAGAATACATACAAAACTCCTTGACAGAAAAATCTCCAAAAGTTCAAGACAAAATATCACCAACGGTAAGTAAAGATAAAACAGTCGAAAAACTTGTAATCCCAAAGAGGGATTTACAAAATTTTGGCAAGAAAGAATTAACAAACTTTCAAAACGTATACAAAATTTGCAGCGAGAATTTAATCGTCTTTGCTTACTTATAAGCGATCTCTTAAATATCTTACGGACTGAAGTCAATCACGAACTTCTTGAAGCAAATGCAAATCAAGAAGGTATCCATTTAAATCCATCACAATTAGTTGTAGTGACTAATGCCTTGGCCGAAAATATGTCTGGGAATCCCTCTATGCGAAGGATTTCTACAGACAAAGATCTTCCTCAAATTCGATGCTATAATTGCAACAAAACCGGTCACATTGCTTAATATTTTCGCAATAGGAAAAAATCACGCCAAATAAGTTTGGACATAATTTTTACAAGTACCAAAAACGATCCTCATGTGGTCCTAATATCTAATGTTATAGGAAACGAGCTAATCCATCGCCACTCATCTCGAACTTATGAAGTCTTTTCATGTTGATTTTGAATTAAAAGTGTAGTTTTCCCCTTGTGTTCATAGTAAAAATGTAAATACTTGTAATAAAGATTGATTTTCATTGGTATCTACTTCCTTGACAATAGTGATGGAATTAACGATAACATTTTGTAAAATTATTGGCGCAACAAGATTGGAAGCAATCTTGAAATTGTTCCTAATTGTAGATAAATCTCTCTAATATCAATGCGTCAGAACTCCAAATTGCCACGCAAACTGACTTTATGAAAGTAAGAAAAGTATGTTCTCTGGGACATTAGGTAACATACCCTTGGCTAAAGTTTTGATGCCATTAATGACTGTCCCAAATTGAAATTTGTTGAATTTATTACATAAAGTCACGACGAAAAATACTATAGGTAATCTTCTCTTGAGATTTTATAAATCAGAAATTATCAGCAAATTACATTCGTTGACAATTATTTCTATCCGAAAACTTGGATGGAAGACATTAGACTTCGTGATGCTATCTTTTATGATAACATCTGGCTTTATACTTTCCAAATGTGTTTTGAAACAGTTCCGTTCACCAGTGACCATACCCAGAGTGACCAAGTATTCAAAACAAATGTTGAAAAGTGCTGAGAAAAAAGGTTATATCTGGTTGAAAATCCAAACTCTTAAGATAACTAATTTTGAAACAAACTGATTCACTGAAATGTGGAAACAAACTCGAAAGATGAGATACAACGTCATTTACAACGTTGAA
>JGI24159J19872_10008927_pt1 | contig 13132 bp, 5 predicted proteins | sample Ectturendosymbi4_FD_19872 | JGI IMG/M metagenome (IMG submission 19872) | reverse complement strand
AAAATTTCTTATGTTTAATGATTGAGTTATATGAATCGAACCCCCATAAAATGACTACTGCTCAAGAAAAAGTGCAATGTGTATCCTGGTTCATTGAGACAAAATCAGATGTTCAGACCACAAAAGTACCGGACATAGATGACCTAAAACAAAGAATTTCCAATGCCATTACAACCATTGATGAGACCATGCTACAACGAACATGGCAGGAAATTGAGTACCGTTTAGATGTGCTTCATGCAACTAATGGTGCCCATATAGAAGTGTATTAAATAAAGTAATAATATTTTTAATTATTTTTAATTAAATGTTAATTAAATGTTAACATTTAATTAAAAATGTGTATTTAATGTGTCAATAAAAACTTCATGAAATACTGATTAACATAAAACAAACCTCATTGCGATATCTCATCATTTCACTTTTTAATAATTGTTTTAAATTGTGAAGAGACTTTATGGACACCCTGTATATAATGTTGTTGTCTCTAATGCTATTTGAAGAAACTGGTGAAACAAGAGTTAGGACTGATTGCATAAATTTCTCCCTATGCATACAAATTAAAAACAAATTTAAATTAGAGGAAAAAGGCATTGGGATTATATTTTTGTGGAATTTTAGATTCCGCTGCAGTTCAAGACTGCACAAAATTTCCTAGTTTAATAACAAATGTACTACTACAATTAGTGAGAGATATTATCTACGAAGTGTGTTACCAGCGTTATGAAAAACGTGTTGAGCAACAAAAGGGTGTTCAAAATTTTAATGTTTGCGTTGCAGAAGAAAACTTGGAAGAGAAATGATAATTAAATCAGTATTCGATAATCGCTTCAATTCAAATAAGCGCACGCATATCCTTTTGTTCGTAACACATGCTTTCTTGGTGTCTATTGTACGAATATGCTTTTTTTCGTGTGCATTCAGGGTTTATTTGAAATCATTGAATGGGAACCCCCGGCTGCATAGTCACATATGTGCCTGTTGAACACAGACATCTTGGCAGGTAATACAGCGAGATAGTGACACTGCTTAATGCTGATAGCGGTAAGTCGCGTATAGTTTTGTACTATGTGGAAGCCGCGTATAGTTTGTACCAAGAAGCGTGAGTAAATCTGTAGCAGTGCTTCCACAAGTTTTAAAGATCCATTGTTAGTGTGAGACTGTGATCAATGTGCCCGAGTGAATAGCTTAATCAAACGACGCTCATGCAGGCTTTTCTTCACACAGTATAAAAATACGTGACTTGTTAGAATGCGTCTATGCAGACTTGTGGGAATACGTCTTTACCGTTAAGGTTTAGTTCTGATTTCTTAGTGAGCACTAAGTGCAAACTGCAAAGCTATATTTTTGCTGTGGAGAGTTTGCATAATTTATCTTCTCAGTGTTTTAAGCCTGCGTGGTGTTCTAACTTTAGCAATTTGTTTGATATTCTTGTCGACATTTCGTTCTACTTGTCACTGCTTGAAATAGTTTTGCGAGAGTGTCAAATTTGTTGTTTTTTTCACCGCTCATGTTGTTCTGGCCGTTGATTATTCTTAAAATTATGACTTATTTGTAGAAAGTGCTCGAAAAAATGGATATTAGGCAGTTTATGAAAAGAAAAAGTATTTCTGATAGCCGAATTGTAGAAAACATTTCAGACAAAAGATTGTGAATTGAGGTTCAACCAGCACAGACTAATGGGATATAGAAAGGGTAAAGAGTTTTGTAAACGTCCATTTTAAGTCACTCAAAAACGATACATGCCAAAGCTGTCAGTTTCCTTAACCTATATACTAAACGCAGTAATCAAAAAGCTCTACAATTTCGACGCGTGGTGAACAGCCTAAAAACTTGAAACCACGAAAGGACAATTTTGATATTCAAGCGCGAGGCCCCGGGCATTTGCCCAGTTTGCCCAATGGTTAATCCGGCCCTACCTACAGCCCCTGTTTGCTGTAGTGGCGTATGAAGTGATGTCACCCTAACCATTTATACGCACACTTCGCGCAGCACACGAATACTTGGATCTTTGGCCCTGTGGTCTAAATTAGTAAAGTATATGATTAATAGAACAGATTTTCAAAAAAATATCTGGTATTTCAGTCAAAACTAAGAAGGTAAACTTCACCTTGGTACACACAGGCGCTGACAGTACAGCCACGGAAGGCACTACCACAGATAAGAAATTCAACGTCAATATTTAATAAGTAGCGTAAGCAACCATTAAGGCAAACAATTAATGCAAACTTCTAGAAACGGTGGTCACAAAGCGAGAGATTTTCAACACCGAAAAGTTTTCCGACCTCCTGGTGTTGGCCCGTCCACGCTTTTATCAACTAGCGAGGTGATAAACCGTGACTGCAATCCAAATTCAAATCCTAGTTCTAAAGGATGTGTGGGAGAATCTCTACTGATAAGCGTCAAACACTCTTGCACAACGGCTTTCCACAAACCAGCCAAGTGTTTTCAAAAGTATTTGCCAAAAGACCCATTCGCAACACTGGATGTTGAAAAAGACGTTAGACTGCTTGAGCTAGTCAGCGTTTCAGACTGCAGAGGAAGGCAGCCTAGACATGTGTTGAAGTAAATGAATGTGAAAGCACTACGCAAACTGTACGGAAAAACTAAGATTTTAACGAAACGAGAACCTACTAGATAGCAGTTCCACGTATTGTACAATGCTGTTAACACAGTTTGCTTCATGATTGCCCCGATACCCATAAACAGACACAACCAGTGACCTAACTATCGGGGGATCAGAGGGCCGAGGCGCTACTTATGGCAAGCTAAATGTAAAAACTGAGCTCCCTTAGGTGGCATTTTGATATTTAGTATTCTTTTGGTTTTCAGTAGCTTGTTAATTTTTGGCGTTTTTCGAGGTGTTTTCGTTTTTATAGTTAGTATAGACATACACGACATCCGGATTCGCTATCATTTCTTAACATTTTTTCTGAGTGTTGGCTAGTGGCCCCCTTCAACTAAGTTTCGTCTACCTGCCTCAAACCTCTGGTTACGCCACTGGACACAACACTCTGCTTGTCAAATGCGAAACAGGAAAGTTATTCAAGCTTTGGATCTTTTGATAAGAAATTTTTGGATTTTTTCCGAAAATTGGGAATCTAATTCATTACTCGCCACTATGATTATATTTCACAGAAATATTTTAAATGATGTGGACGTTGCATGGTGTTATTATACCTGAACAGTTTATAAATACTTACACTCTTTTATACAGCTTTATCGCTTCTTCTAATAGAAATTAAACAATTTTATTTTCACAAATAGCTTTAACTCTTCTGTTCTACATCTGTTGAACCGGCACCTCTTCGATTTATTGTTTTATATGTTTATTTTACTTTTTTTGAAAGCTCTATAAAATTGCAGAAAATGATGAATATTATTATTGTCCATCTCTATTATAGAAAGTTTTTGTATATTTAAAAATAAATATGTTCATGCCTTCTTTCAATTTAGAACCCACATGTACTCTTGGGACGATCGTTGGGGTATAGCAAACCTTGCATGTCTTGAAGCACCTCTCGGTTTTAAACAACTTCTAACAGTTTTTCTGGCTGCATACTTAGTCTCGACCAAACCAGGTCAGAATTGTTATCGCGCCCCTTGGTCCACAGCAAGCCTGTGATGTTATCCCGTGTATGTACTTAACTGAACTTGCCTCTTCTACTTTATTTGAAGTATTATATTAAAACATCGTATTACCACAGCTGGGATTGCTTCTCGTCTGAGCTTACGAGGCAAAGCATTATACTAGGCACTAGAAGCATTAAAAGGCCTCCAAAGTGCTTTACACAACTTTAGGGACATCTTGACAAGATAACCTTCGGGTTTTTCGGTATCCCAGTCCCACGTTGGTTTTTGTTGATGTTCCTTTCTATTTGTAATGTTTTGTACTGGCGGCTAATGCTGAATACAATACATTATAAAGTTAATTACTGGGCGCTCATTGCATAGTTTTATGTAAGGAACTCTTCGTAAAAAAAGGGAAGAAATGTTACGCATATACACTGCTTACACTTGTGATAGCACTCTTTCCCACATCACCCAAAATTCCCGTGCAAGATCTCCCAAATCTTGCATTCTCCGAGAATGCAAGATTGCTTTGTATGTTTGTTCCACCACCCACGGTTCCACTTTACTTAGTTGTTAACTCGGGCTCTTTTCTTTGGGCTTTGTCACTGTTCATATATTTTCGTTCCATGTCTGGCCTTTCACGTTCCTGTTACAGGTGACCTGAATAAAACAATATCGTTCATAGTAGGCGTTCTCACGACTTCGTTCGCTCGCGCTTTACTCAGGCGCATTCATTAGAGTACGAGTTGTCGTATGCTGCTAAGCATAAGCGTACGGCATGGGGATGCAAGGGATGCGGTCGCATCCCCAATGCTGAAAAATTGGCCATTATTCAGGCAAAAGTTTTCAACATTTGGGCAAAGTATACAGCTACATTCACATGTAAATGAGATAACACCTATTTTCCCAACTAAGGCAAAATAATGGCCAAAACGGCAAAATAATCTAAGACTATTTTGCCATTCTTTTGCCTTGACAGCAAAATAGACACTGCACTTGAGTGAACTGGAATCATGTGGTAACTCAACAGCCTTCATCAAATTTGTGTCAACTCAAACACTTTGTTCAAGTTTTGGGTAAAATTAGAAACATTTGAGCAAATTAGGAACATTTGGATACGGTACAATAGCTTCAATTAAATGTAGGCACATGAGAAACGTTTCATTCAAATTTGGGTGAAAATAAAAACATTTAGATAAAATGGAAGCATTTGGGTGAAATCCATCAGCCAAATCAAATTTTGGCAGTTTGCAACAGCTTCATTCAATTGTGGGCAACTTCAAACAATTTTGTTCAAAGCTTGGCTATATAGAATAGCTCCACTGAAATTTTAGTACAATCATGGTGCACAATTAGGTGGGGGACACGGGGGACGCGTACCCCCAACTTTTTCAGACAGAAGGGATATAATATACCATGTCCTCCCACAGGAAGACGTTTTGCTCTTTAGGTTTCGTAATATATTGTTTTCAAACCAAGCTGCCCCCTCACATTTTACAAAAAAATTGCGCTGATGAGTACAATTAGAAATGTCTGGTGAACTATAAGAGCTTTATTCCATTTGGATAAAATGAGAAGCATTTGGATAAATTTTAACAAACTCAAGGAAATTTGAGTAAATTGGGACAACTTCATTCAAATTTGGGTGAAGTTAGAAATGTTTCCATAAATTGGATAAATTTGGGCAAATTCCAACAGACTAAATTAACTCTGGCCAAATGGCAATAGCTCCATTCAAATTTGGGACAAGTGGAACGCCTTCATTCAATTTTGGGTAACTTCAAACAGCTTCATTGCAATTTGGGTAATATACAAATGCTTCATCTGAATTTGCATACAATTAAAAACATTAGACAAATTCCAACAGCATCAATCATACTTGGGTAATTGAAACAGCTTCGTTCAAACTTGGGTACAACTGGAATCATCTGGGCAAATTGGAAGAGTTTCATTCTGATTTGAATATATTGTAAATGCTTGGGCAAATTACAACGACCCCAATCAAATTTGGGACAATTGAAACAACCTCATTCAAATTTGGGTAGAGTTAGTAACATTTAAAAATTAAGATTAAGTGGTACTGGTAACCCACCATTCCAACTAACCCTAATCTTTGTAAACCTCAAACTGTTGATACTGTAAAGTGTACAACTAGGATGTAGCTGTAGCTGCAAAACGTTTTGTGGTAGTAATGTGCTGTGGCTGTGATATGATATTGTGAAGTGTTCGTGTTTCAAACTTGCTTGGTGTTGTGAGATTTGCAAGTGTGAATCTGTTTCCGCAAGTGTTCATGAACAGAATCAACTAAGTAACTGCAGCTGTTGTGTGGTAGTGAAGTAGCTGTGATTTCATACTCTTCAGGTTTTCATATTTTCCGTTTGTTTCATGCAATGGATTTCATATATTGCGTCTTGCTAAATTTTAATGTTTTAGTTTAATGCTGTGAAGTGAAGTTTCATGAACAGTAGCAACTGTAGTTAAGGTGCATGAATGTGTTTTAGGGGGAGCGTAAGCCAAATCCAATCACAAAAATCTGCATGTTTTATTTACGCATTTGGGCCATTATTCCGCTTAATCGCACCGCAATCGTAGTCTGACATGCACGTCTAGGCCAACTCGGTAATTCCAGTACTACCTTCAGGCCACTGTCCACGAAACTCTTTTCTTAAACTTAGCACGTGCATTGACGTGAATAAATGACTTGTATATTTCGTTCATGTATAGGCCATGTTTCGTTTTATTCATTGCTTAGACGGGGTCAGCAAAATATAAATATATGACTTCGGGGTCCGCGAGATGGGAAAGTTTGTGCAATGTTACCATCGACGTGTTTTGAAAGATGAACTTTTATTCTCAGCTGTAGTTCTTGTGGTTCACTCATACTTCTGTAATTTTGCGTTGTACTTTTTATTAAATTCTGGTGATCAACAAACTGTGCATAGTTTGGTATACTTTTTGAAGGGAAAAAGAAATGTAACCTATAGTTAGAAATGATAGCTTTCAAAAAAATTTGTGATAACATAATAGAGAAAAAAAGAATAATCTTGTGTGATTTCATTTGTGTGTGAAGTATAAACTAAATATGGTTACAGGAGAAAATGGTTGACCTAAAACGTGCTTGTATGTAAATAATTATTTCTCTTGCAATTTTGTTTTGAATGGAAGCATTAATAGGTCGGTCCAAGTATAACAGTTCTAACCAGCATGTGTAAGTGGTATTTAGACAAAATTTACTCGTTCTTGTTGCAGGGCTTAGTGGACATTTACAGCGATTGCCCGTGCGAACTTGGTCTTACGTGTGACTTGGGAGTATGCAAAGATCCTAACAACAAAAGTGCTGGAAAATGCTGTTCGTAGAAATGAACCAGTGGTGTGAAGTAGCGCCCGTATAATAATTACAACTGCTTTCGAAAATACGTTTTATTATCATTTGCAGAAATTCGCTGTTGAAAGGAATCAATACTGTAGAACTGTGGTTTAAAACGAAACGCAACAGAATGCTGGTTGTGTTAATAGTGCTACAAGTTTTTAAAACACGTCAATTACCTGTCAATTAACGAAGTCCATGCAAAGAAAGCACAAGGCTTAACAGGGGTTCCCAACCTGTGGTACGCGTACCATACTAGTGGTACGCGAAGGTCTCCCAGGTGGTACGCGAGCAACTTGCATTTTTTCACAAAAACGTGGATTCACAGCTTTCTAGTTTACGTATAGGACTTTGTTTCTGAATAAATAAATTTTCCTGTACCCTGCCGTTCCTATTGTTTCGTAACATTATGACTTTCGATGCGTTGTTAGCAAGAGGGTAACTACCCCCGGAAATTGGGACTAAGAACCAAAATTTTCTAGAAAACCTGAAGCCAGCAGCTTAATTCCGATTATTTGACTTAATTCTTGCAATTACAGTTTATTTCGAGGTATGACACTCACACTGCACAAGAGTCAGGTTCACTGTTCTAGTATCATGCTGTGATGAGCTTGCATTTCACTCATGTCCGCTCCTTTGCCTGCAGAGGCAGGATTGGAAACATGGGAGCGGATTGTTCTACTATTGGTGTTATTTCGTAACAATAACATAGCAACAAATCTTCAGAGGTTCACTTCAACTTACGGCCAGTGTTGCCATTTTAGCTGAGTGGCTGCTAAATCTAGCAGGAGTTTCTCACTGTTATAGGAGTAAAATTTTCAATCTGGCAGTTAGCTGATTTTCTAACAGAATTTTAAAAACCGTTTGGCAGGTTCAACAGGTAACAAATTCCTGACAAAAATTTGTTTCAACAGTTTTTGGGAAGAAAATTTCACACCTTTTTCATCAAAAAATACTATATCTTCTTAATGAAGATTTAAGTGGGGCAACACCAGGACCCGGCACAACCAGCTTCCTTAATTAAATCATTAGGAATTTTTGTTGTAACGCAACCAAGTTGCTTAAGGGAATGATTGCGTCATACTAAGATACATATGATATTTCCTAGTACAGTAGTTCAGTTATGCCACTAAGTTGTAACGTCTAATAAAAAGAAGTCCCTGGCAAACCAAAGAACATTTTCAAAAGTTTCGACATATATGGTTGCAAGACTCAGAATTAAGTTGACTCGGTGCCTATCCTGCTGATTCAAGAAATGTCCATTGCAGATTGTCCATTGCAGATTTGTGCAATAATACAATCATAGCGAAACATTTTAAATTTAAAAGGTATTCTAGAAGCAAAAAGCACTCAGTTAAGACAGATCTTTTTGCGTGTACCGAAAAGCATTTTGACTTACATAGACCAGAATTAGAAAGTTATAGGGCTGAAGCTATGCTCAGTCTGTTCATCGCTGAGCATTAACCTGTAAACACACAGACGGCCAATTGAAAGCTTATCAAACACCGCCTGTCACACAGAAAAGGAGGTAAGCTGCAGTTACGTTGCTCAAAATGTCGACGGAAAGAAAATTATGGGTCGAAAAATGCGCTGGCCGTTACCGACATTTTCAGACCTTGTCCAATGATAGTGAGTACAAGATCAAAAACTGATATAAAACTTCACAAGTGACAAGATTATTAGCAGAATCTAGCAGTTTTTCGTGATACTGTTGCAACCTCTCCGGTGGTGTTGCGTTGTTTGTGTGATTCACCACGAACGGGATGTGCGTGAAGAATAACACAATTGTGTAAGTGGCGCGAACAAGCAATACTAGAGTGACCTCGTCGGGTGATCTCTATTGTTGCTTGCTGCCACGGTGCGAAGCTTTGCGCACATGCCGCTCGGGATTTCCGATCGCAACAATACCATTTAGCAGATTTAGGTGACTGACAACCATCTGGCGGCACTGGGTACGGCAGTAGGGTACGGCAGTAGGCGTTTTGCCGCACGTGAATATTGAACACAAACATCTGTGACAGGTAATGCAGCGAGATAGTGACTGCCCATAGCAGTAAGACACCTTTTTATACGCTGTGAAAAAAAGTATGAGAGAAAAAAGCACTGCTGCCAATGAGGAGTATTTTTTGCGATTTTTGCCGCAACATGGGGCAATCTCTTTGTGGTGTGTAGAAAGGGTAAAGCGTTTTGTGAATGTGCATTTGCATTGCATCATCAGCAAACTGAAAAGGATAATAAAAATGTCGAGTTTGCCCCCACCCTGGTAAAGTTTCTGCGGACACCCATGGCTGTTTGCAAATTTAGGCCACGCATCGACCAATTGGTGGAAGGTAAACAAAAACAAAGTTATCATTAAATTAAGTTATGGTTCTTTATTGTTATTTTAATGTATATTATTCTTTTGAATAAACTAAGATCAAATTAGTTGTTCTGGAAGAATAAGCACGTTCTATCAACGCTAACAGCGAATAGAAGGCACATTGAGACAAATCGAAACGTACGGCCAATCGTGAAGCAAGGTGAGAGAACAGTATGTCGCTCTTAGGTTAGTGTGGTATAAATAGGTAACATCGAATTCAGAACTACAACGTGAACTTGGAAGAATTGTAGAAATAACATTGTTCAGTAAGAATGACACATTCTCCATGTCCATTCGCTCTGCGGCGAAATGAAGATCCGGCGACTATGAAAGGTGAACTATGTGTCAAGAAGGTAATGTCGCTCAAGATGTAAAAAGCTCTGCTGCCAATTGAAAAAAGTAGAAAACGAGATTTAACATCTTATTTTATCGTCATTTCGTGACAAGACGCTGAAAGCTGCACCAAAACGCAAGGGACTAGAATAACCTTTGCGCAAAATAATCCTTTTTCAAAGTTTAGGTAATCTCTGTCGCACGAATACGATTCCAAGCTGAATGGGAGCAAAATCTGCTCTGATTTCAATAAGAGTTGTTTAATGACTTCCTTGCATAATGATACAGCGCTTTTCTACAAGTTCAAGTCATCAACTAATGGCGGCCTGATGAAAAGGTGAGGTTGTTCGTGCCGATTGGCACATGGAACGCGGCTCTCGCCGAGGCGAAGCAGAAGGTTAGCTGAAGAGAAAATTATGTGATGGTGAGGTAGAATGTAATAATAGTACATTGTAGTTCCTTTACAGATTCGAGTTACCACGATCGATGGTGTTTGCACGACCTGTACAAAACCAATCGCGACCCCTGCAGTTTTGTGTTCCAAACTGCATTTTGTTCCAAGCAAAAAAAATGCTAAATTTTATTCAGGGGTGTAGTGGAGCGGGAACACGTGGGAATGACGTTGCCACACCTTTTTCATGTTTTGCTTTAAAACGAGTTCGAAGTTGTTTTAAGATGGCTGTTTTCTACGGGGCGTTCCCACACCTCTTTTGTAAGCACTACATCCCTGGTTTTGTTTAATAACTTCGTTTAGTCGTTCATTACAGCATACACAGGATATATACATATATATATATATATGTTTGTGGGTATCGAGCACTGCGAGCAATGAATCTTTTTGCATTTCATTATAGGCTATATGATCCTACTGCTTACTGGTAATAACAGTCTCGAGGAATAGAGTAAGGACCAGCAGGTCGTTTTTATTTCATTTGACAAAAGTCTTAATGACTATAGCATCTGAATACCATTTTCACCTTCCGTTTCAATCGAAAATATAAAAAAGGAAATTGCAGACATGCAACACCAAGGTGTGAAATTGAAAATTGCAGACATCCAACTTGTACATTCGAGCAAGCAACATTTGGGACATTGCCTTAGCACTCACTTCCTAAAAATCAGTTTGCTCGTTGGAAAATTTTAGAGGTGCTAGTTTACTGAGGCCACCGTTGAGAACCTCTTTACTATCAAGTGCCGGATAACATAAAGAATATCACGGGCGGACCGCAAAAATTCTTAATTTTGTCTTATGATAAAAAACGCAAAGTACTCATAATATTTTAAATTTAAGAAAAACGAAAGAAAATTTTCAGGAGTGAGAGAAATCTCTCGTGACATACTGTATATTTAACTTCTAAGGGGAAAGAAATTCATTTAGATTGTGAAAAGTACGTCATTTTTTGTTGGGCATTTAAACAAAACTTGTCACCATTTAGGGCAGGGGCTATCTACCTTTTCGAGCATGTGGCTTAATTAGTAAACAAACACAGGGTCCGTGGCCCACTGACTGTTCAACTTCTCCAATGCGACAACTGTTGCACATCCACGGAGCGAAAATACAAACAACTTTTAATATTGCAATGTGTGTTGCAATCAAATGCAAAGGCTGAACCTGTTTGTTCTTAGAAGCATAGATATTTGAGGCTCAGGAGGTTTGTTGCAGAATAATAGATATTTTTCATAGTTAGAAGCATAAATATTTTGCAAAGAGTTCCAACGCCGGAACAGCGGTAGGGAGGTCGGGAATAAAAGAGTTGAGCGCAGTGGAAACTGTCAAAAAACAAAAAATTGGTTACCAGTTATGCTTGTTTCTGTTTCAGCAACAATGTTGACCTCAAAAAATCAGAGAAATTATAGAAAACCATTCTGAATTTTCAGTGTGGGCGAATAGCTGCAATAAATTGTTCAAACTCGAAGTTGATCTTGATAAGCCGTGAAATTACCTGTGATACTGCTATCAAAAAGCGCCTCCACCGTTGCCACCGTTTTGAAAGGTCAGGGGGGAAGTGCCCCCGCCCTCCTGCCTCCCTGAAAAGTTCATGGTGTGCCACTTCACAACAAAGTGCGCAGCTGTGAAATTCGCAAAGCCCTGAATGTCAACCACTTCTCGAAATCGAGAGATCCCACCTACGTTGGTTCGACCATGTGTCCAGCATGTCCCGGGAAACTGACGAGGCACGTCCTGCTGGCTAAACCCACGGAAAAGTGGCCAAGAGGTCGCCCAAGAACCAGGTGGAGTGATTATATCTCCGACCTTGCTTGCTCCCGTCTTGGTGTGGAGCAGAACTATCTAAGATTTCTGTTGACTGTGAGGTATCTTGAGTCCTGCTAACACGGCTACTGGCCCCGCAACCCTCCCCAGAGGAAAAGCAGACACGAAGAGGAACATTTGCAGCTCAATACATGATAATGCACAGATCAAGTCATCTTCTACATTAAGCCAGCTTTTGGATTTCTTTTGATGGCAACAAGAGCCGCCTGTCTGCCTCAAAATGCCTTCAGTAACTGCATGTTGTGTACAATGCGTTAGACTATGTGGAAATTCCATGTTGCAGTAATTTCTAACACGTAATGACCAGAGACCGTATTATGGCGTTTGCCGCTGAGGAGCTACCTACGTTTTCCATTAAAACATTCAACTTGCGAAACCTACTCCACTTCAGTGATATCCGGCAGTAGCCCCTTAACATTTCTTCCGTGACCCACAGGTTGAGAGACCCTGATTTAGGGAGTTGTCCCAAACCATTTTGTATCCGAAAGTTCAGCGATAAATCGCAGATATGACTGCTCAGCATGCTCAGCAAGAGAATAATACGGTGACACTACGACTTGTCAGCACAACAATTCAACCAAATATGAACAACACGTCCAAGCATTTACAGCACGTGACGACTAAGCCTATCAATCGTAGACCCGCTGTGGTTGAGCATAGCCCAGTCACATACATTCGTACTCAACTTACAACATCTCAAACCCGTGGCCAGATGCTGGAGTCAAGCATTGAATTTGATTTGGTTGAGCATTGGTTTATTCCCAAAACGAGAAAAACATTGATCAGCACGGATAAACAGCCAAGTATTATTTTACAGCACTTCGATAGGAATTTTGCTATAATATCGGAACCGTGACATCCATCCAGCAGCAGTGATTCAATCATGAATGCTTAATCGTTGCAAATACAGCGATATTTAAAGGCGAAAACAGGTGCGAGTTGTGCGGGACCTTGAATGTACGCGTACATCTAGTTTACTTGGTCTCCGCGTCGTTGTCATGCGTGGAGCTGTTAAGTTTTAGTTTGTTTTTGTCACTAGAGGCGATACAAGCACGATGATGCGAGACGTTAACGCGTACACATGCACGCAAGACGACGGAGCCACCGTGGGTAATATTGTGTCAAGGCTAGGCCTACCATATTTTCAGCACCCAAAAAGAGGACAAGTTTTGCCGGCAAGTAAAACGAAAGTAGAATTGTTACGTTTGATGATGTTTTACATTTCCTT
>JGI24159J19872_10008926_pt1 | contig 13133 bp, 8 predicted proteins | sample Ectturendosymbi4_FD_19872 | JGI IMG/M metagenome (IMG submission 19872) | reverse complement strand
TTGCCTTACTGGGTTACCAATCGAAATGGTATTGCATTCCGGAATGTAGTGTCATTCAAAAATGCTCCAACTCTCACCCACTCACCCAAACCAGCGTCTACTGACAAGCTCACTCCGGTAACTGCGCACTCGTACCTAAAATTGCATGCATAAAACGCTCACTCAACAGAAACTTTTAGCACCGTCTGAATATCGTTCTACAGGTGGGTTAAAAACCGATTTCGCCACCACCGAACTGGCTGCAACAATCAACGTTTGAAACACGACGCCATTCTGGAATGGCATTACACTTTAGCTAGAGCTTAATTTTTTCGAATAAGCATAAAATTGCTACAGCTTACATCACAGGATGCCGATACCATAAAATAGCACTTTTTTCTGGGATTTTTTTGTTTGTTCCAGAAAATTGGTTAGCTATTTATTACGAACATATAGTCATAGACAGTCGATACTAATGCTTAAAAGCTGATGTTTGCATCTTTGGTTTTGTATGTGATGAAGCAATAAGTATAATTGAGTGTAGGCAGCACAAAAATCTAAATAATTAGGGTTACAGTATTTGGTAAAAATGTTCAACTCGTGCCCAAACTAGCTTCCACTCACAACAAATTCACTCTGGTAACTGCGCACTATCGCCCAAAAAATACATTCTTGCGTAGAAGGCTCACTCAACAGAAACTTTTAACACCGTCTGAATACCGTTCTACAGATCGGATTGGTTAAACCCATTTCGCCACCACCGAACTGGCCGCAACAATCAACGTTTGGAACGCGACGCCACAATCACTTTAAATGCTCCACCACTAGCAAATTAAAGCCATTTTTCTGAAAGTCGCATGCGGCTCCCAAGTACCTTTGTGCGACTCTCAGCAGTCTTTCAATAAAACCAGTAGCGTAACCAGTCCAAAAATTTGGGGGGACCAAAAGATTGGGAGGGTGGAAACTGTTAACACTATTTTGTTCGGCATACCGCCTCTCAAAGCACAAAACGACTATATGTTCTAAAAATTGAGGGGGTGGTCCCATCGGCCCCGCAGGCATGCCGTGATAAAGCGACATGAGGGATTGCTCGACCCTGCTGTGCGAGTTACGTACAATCTTGCCGTAAGACATGCGTTGGAGATTTTATTGAAATTTATTATCTATAGGATATCTTTAGTTTGGTGTTTAGAAGTCTCTCAATGGTCTACAAGCTACGATTTGGTTGGTCGTTAGAAACCGTGTTACGATTTTCCAAATGCCGGCGACTGTTGCGAAGCTTCATGTAAGCAGTCCATATTACTTAAATAAATTATCTAAAAATCTAACATAGTAAAAAAATTCCTTGTAAATTGAATAGTGGCCTCAAAATAAAAATTTTAGAAGCGGGTTAAACAAGGATTAAGCGCGAGAATTTGTCGCTTTGCGGTGAACATTTGCCGCTTCCATCGGTTTTACAATCCTTCAGTATCTCGTTTTTTGCGTACAGAGCGGTAGCGTGGTACACTGCAGCGATGCAACTGTTCACACGTTGAATGTGAACCGATGCTGGTAGGCTAACCAATCCAAGTTGATGTGTGTGAACGCAGTGATAGTTAAGACCCTTTGAGTGCAACGTTTTCAAGGAAACAAATTCCTTTTGCGACGTCATGAAGAAGCAATCGTCTTTAATTTGCGGCCCACGGGAAATTTCGACTAGCTTCCCGCGAAATTTCCATTTTTTAAGCCCTGTCCATAATGTCCACCAGTTGCTATTTAGGACCGGGTTTTTCGTAATTACGAAATTCAGTATGGCTAGCGGTAGTCACATGGAAGCCTACAGAATTTATGATTTAACAGTTGTTGTTCACTTGTTCTATTGTATTTGAACTTAGGGCCTCGCGCTGTTAGTATGCTACAGGCCCCGCGCTACCTTAATCCGGCACTGTATTGGCTTACATTGACGCGGAACAGCACTTTGTTTTCCCGTTGCTAGATTGCTATCACTCTCAGGTCCACTTTTTGAAGTTGAGTCAAAAGCAGAGTTGATTGAAGTGGAATTCTAAATAGAAAACAAAACAAAGAACCCAGTTACCCATAAAATCCCGATCATGAGGTGCACAATTCTTGCCCATTTACCAGTCAGATCTCCAAGGCAAGACCTTCGACATATGAACTCCAAAAATTTTTTCCCCACAGCTAACTATTCCTTGTTCCAGACATGTTGTGCACACTTTGACAAAGGCGTTGCAGAACATGATAACTTCGGAAAATTTTTAGCGTAGAACTTGTCGGATTGGTTCAGCTGCTGTCTGTCATTCCGTTATTTGTTGCTGTTGTCGGAGATGATGTTAGTAGTCTCAAAAGTCGCCTTGTACGAAGAACAAATCAGACCATTGTTATGTAAGATTTGTTAAATCTGCGATAGCATTGTCCTCTGCTGCACTCAGTGGCGCAGCAAGGGGGGGGGCATGCGGGCGGCACTTTTCTGATTAAATATTAATTTTTGAAAGTTTGAAGGTTCTAAATCTTTATTATATTTAAATAAATTTATAAAATTTTCAAGCGTTCTAATTTTTTTTAGTTTTTGTGTTTAGAAGCCCTAGACTGGTAGGCTAGCCTAAAAAAACACGACATGTGGTTGTGGAGTGAGCAAATTGATGAAATGTTTACTCAGAAGTCTGGGCCAAATCCAATGTGCTAAAGAGCCCCAGTGTTTGTCTTTAAACCAGGGCTTTCTTAGCACGCTTACTTGGGGGGCAATTGTGACCCAGTCCCTGCATCTTACTCTCCAGACGAAGATATTTCCGCCACCCCAGTCAAAAGTCTTTTGAACAAACGAAAGAGATGACATTCGACCGCAGACTAGCAACAATAGGGCTCCGGTAGTTCGCAGTTTATATTGTCCCTTCTCTCAAAATCGGTTTAAAAAGGCTTTGCTTAAAATCACGGTAAATAGTCAAGGCCAGCTTAATCTTTTTTCTCTTATCGTTGGTTCTTCAGTAACGCCCATGGCACATCATAATATTGCATGACACCTAGGCATTGGCGACGAATATTTCGCTGGGGCGGCGGTAGCTCAGTGGTAGAGTGACCGTGTCTCTATTGAAAGGTGTGATTTAATCCACGGCCATTGAGTGAATCGCCGTAGCGCTCCTAGGGCAAGTGCGTTCACCTTAACTGTCCCGTTAAGAAGCGTATTTCTGGCGTTAGCCTGCCCTAATTGCCGCCACCAAAATTATAAAAAACATTTTAGTCTGAAAACCTAACGCCAGGGTAAACGATATGTTTAGATATTATTGTGGTGAGGGATTTTATTAATGGGGACGTTGAGCGAAGCAGTTGTACAACTTGGCAATGGCTGTACTGAGTAAAGCTCAACACAATAACCGTCGAACGTAAGACGTTGTAATCTCTGCTGAGTATTAAAAAGGCTTTTGTCCCAACTGGCATGGTTTGGTAATACAGTTTTCGAAATAAGACGTTTATTGGTAACCAGTCCCGTCGCCACCGGGACTTTGGTGGGCTTAGCCCCCAAATTCAAATGTGAAACACTACAAATCAGTGGATTTTTTGTCAAATTTTAGAATGTCATGCCCCCCCTGCACAAACGGTAATTCCCCGAATTGAAAACCTGGCGATGGTTTTGCTGGTAACGAACAAAGGCAAGGACTAACAGTGACTTAAATGAAGTGGGAGCAGTGACTTAAATGATAGCTACGGCCGTCGCTTCCTGTCCCTGTATTCCTGATCAAGTATTCTGTGCTTGGTCGGGATACAAAAATAAACTGAACTGAACTGAACTGAACTAACAGTCAGTAAACCATTGAAAAGCCATGCGGTGGGCTTACCGGAGACTGAAAACCAACAGGGAAGAAAACTTGACGAAACATGTCGGGTCGGTATATGGGTATGTAAAAAAAGCAAGAACATGAAACAAGTAATGATGAGGAAGGTGGCTACAAGCAGAAAAAGGAAGACTCGTAATCGACAATGAAAAATAAGACCCATTTCAGTTGTGAGTGTTTGATTGTGACCATCAAGATGCTTTGTTCATGCTTATATCTTTAAACAAGCACTAAGCATGATCTTCGTTCATTTTAAATTTTGTAAGCAAAGTTGAGGGGTGGAAAGGGCGGCACTTGGCCTCGCTACGCCACTGGTTGCACTTAAAGTGAAGTTATCTTACTGTTTGTGTATCTGTCACCGCAATGTTAAAAATAAATGACAGTGTTAAGAATACATAAATACTGGGTCGTTAAAGTCCACCTGACTGCACTTATGTAGTTTTCGTACCACGGCGGTTGCAGCCTAAGAGCATATATGATACGGTTCCGGAATGGTGGGTTGCCATGACAAAACAGTTTAAGCTTCAGCAACAAAATATATGTCATGACAACCTGCCTATAACTACCAGAGCTGCTTGTTTTGAAGAATTCTCTATGGTAAAATTAAAAACTATCATCCTTTCGATAAGTCCCTGATAAAACTACAATTTTAGAATTAAGAAATACCTCAAAATGTGAGTTACTATAGAGTTAAAACAGAAGTTTTATAAGAAAAATGTTTTTTACTTAAATTTTTGATAACCACTAAGATTTTTAGTGCATGATGTTGGTTCAGTCTCTACCAGCTATATCCAACCCAAATGGCTTACTGAGCCAAAAACTTTAATTTAATTTACTGGGACTGAAGATGCCCTATGGCGAAATCGATTTCCATTAAATAACATCTATGCGTGCTGATTTCTGTCACTTGTGCACAGGCTGTACTTGAGTTGAAGAAACAGATAGATAAGAATCGCCGCAGTTAATAGAAAGGAAGGGACAGGTTGATACTGATGCTCAAGAAACAAGTAGAGCTTCCAAATGAGCCAAAAACTATATCACTATCTTGACCAGGGCCGCACACTGAATGACATATTATTGAGGGCCACACATTGAATGGCTTACTTTGATCTTCGCTAACTAAATTTAGCTTAAACTAGTATACCGAAAGTGTTTACTGAAAGTGTTCGAATCCTAACTGCAATGATAACAGACTTGATAAAGTGGCATTGAGGACATCTGCATCAAAAATATCAAGTACTTTTACTACAGCGAAAACCCAAACTGCATAGGGCCGCAAAAAAACCTGGACTGGGCTGCGGGCTAGACATAGCTGGCCTATGCACTTAACACTCTTCGGAATATTGGTTTTCAGATGTTTTTTTTTTTTAATTTTTCATATGCAGTAGAGTAAGGGTTCAAGCGCAATAGTTTGTTTTATGAGACTTTGGACTGTCATTTAGGACCCTCATCCCCACACAGATACTGTGGTAGCTGTCTGTGTAGTTGAGTATTTGTGTGTCATGTTGGTAAAAAGTTTTTAGAGTGACGAAGGAGCGACGTTAATAGGTAGAAACTGAGATTCATGTTACGACGTTGATATTGGTTAAGACAGCAGTGAAACGAGGCGAAAACTGAGGCACATCTTTGAAAGATTTGCAAGAAAGGACATCTTCATGTTTTTACTTGTTTTCAAAGATGTACCCCATGATTTTTTCTGCAAAATGTAGGAATGCAGGGCTTGAAACATGCGTGTAGGAGCAGGCAATTTTTTGGGGGTGCGAAGGATACTATACCCGAATTACCCTAAATGTGCCCGAAAAAAATTTATGCGGGAAACTTTCCTCTTACAAATCTTCTGTAGCAGTTGGTTACTGATCAACTCTCACAAACTCTAAAGCACGATGTTTTGGAGTCACGTAACTTCATTAATATTGTTAAAAGATGTCGAAACTTTTGTGCCCAATTTTTTTGGGATTTTACCCGCATTTGCGACAGATAAAACTTTTGGGGGTGCGCTTGCGCTCCCAGCTCCTACATCACTGGTTTGAAACCGCGACAGGGCTTTCACACAACGTCTATGGGCTGCGACAAAAAGGTCATTTATGCTTTTCAACATCGTTTCCAGAGCCTGTTCAACTTTTCGAAATGGCATCTCGTTTTATTTTTAAAGCGTCTTACAGTTTTACAGCAACTCAATGTAAGTATTGTTGCAGAATAAGTACTTCGATTCTGGTGACTACAACATGGCTCGTGCTCAGATGGTGAAGCACCAGGCCGCGCCTGAAGTAAAGCAACTGAACCAGGTGACCGGCGATCACATGCCCACGCCAGATGAACTGCCACGAGTACGAAAAGCTTCGCAAAGCAGCTTGGTTATTTCTCATTCAACCTGAATGTGGCTGCAAGTTCAACGACTGAAAAATCTATACTGTGCCGTGCGTGGTCGTATACGGCATTTCAGTGTTTGTTCGCTAACTCGTTTGGAACAACAACTATATGACAAACGCATTTAGTCTCGGTGACCCTGGTTTGCGCCGAATTCGTACAGTCAACTTGTGAGATTATTATTCAAATGTAGTGTTTATTTTTCCGGTTTGGTTTTCATTCGCGGTTGTGTGCGGGTCAACTGTTCGGAAAATCCATTTTTGAGAGATAATTGTGGAATAACTAACATTGTGGTTGGATTTGATTTGACTTTCTCTTTATTCCTTCACTGGTGGCAGTGTGGACGCATTTAACAAGAAATCTGTTGTAAAAAAGACGTTACTTTTTTGGTTTTCTTTTAGGCCGATTTACAAGCTCACTGCGCAGAGTAAAAAAATATTTACTGACCTGAGTTGATGGACTACAATCAGCGGTAAAGATTGAAAAATGTGTTTGCAAAGAACTTAGCAAAAATAGGTGTCACTTCCAAGGTAATACCACTTTTTCGATTACCGAACTCAATAATAACCATACATGTGGCTTCAACCTTATCTGTACCTTTGTGTTGTGATGCCCGGGTTCTCAAAAAAATTGCTGTTTTACCCAAGTTTCACTCCTGGCGTTTTCATGACGCGTTTTCATGCTCAAAGAAGCTTAAACTTTTTGTAATGAGCACTGGATTGCGGTTCAGTGAATTATACAATAAAGCTACAGTAAGACCGTGTTGCCGTCTAGAGCAGTGCTCTTCAACCTTTTCTGTTATGGTGCACCCTTAAAGATGTTTACTTAAACCCATGCACCCTATTTACTGACACGTTCCCCACCGAATTGCGCCCATGTCTGTAAGTACCCCGGCATAAATAAGAAAGTACCCTGATTCAGTAACTCAGCTACATAATTCAATTGATAATGGCCCATTGTCTGTTGCTTATGAATCGCACATAATCAACTAATTACAATTAGCTTGACATGGTCTGATGCTTACGCACCAGACTTTAGAATGTGCAAAGGCAAGGTTAAATGCTAAAAGTCATTGGTTGGTTAACGGTTGATTTTTGCTAACAGAAAGTTTTTACAAAAGTATCTGTTTATTGTGACAAGTTTGTGATGCACCCTTATGAACCCTTTCGTGGTGGTGCACCCCACACGCATTTTAATGCACCGTGTACACCGGTTGAAGAGTGCTGGTCTAGAGGGTTACACACGAAGTTATTGCCAAGATTTACTGCAACTCAGTTTGTTAATGGGGAGTGTTATCATTCCGTCAAGCAACAATTCGATCTAAAGACACACCATTACAGAAATCACTGCTTGATATGGCAGTTTTTTCATTTTCTATTTCTAGACAAAAATTGGGCTTCTGGAGAAAAAGATTAAAAAAAATTTTTTGTACAAATTACGCAATATGCAGTTCTTGAAGGGTTTTGCTTAAATGATACAGTGGTTGTCACGGCCAACACCTTCAGTTTCTGTGCCCAAATTTTTTGGGATATTAAAACTTGTAACAAAAGTTGCTCAACTTTTTGAAACACCTTCAGTTTCCTTGTTTGGATTTGAAGTTTGTTTTTCGATTCATGTTACGACCTTGATATTGCATAGCCGTATGCAGAGACTTCAGACAACCCACAAGCTATTTTATTTAGACACCGAACCCGACATATAATTCCACCTGCTTCTTGAAAAGCGTCTGGTCCAGTCATTCTCGCAGTGTTGGATTCAAAGCGCACCGGCTACGTAGTGTTGTGCTTCAATGCTTTGTGCCGTCGTCAGTGCTAAAAAAATACAATGCGGTGGTCAGATTGGTTTTGTGCAGCTTAACTTGAATGACTGCTTGCTAATTCTTAAAAACAAACCATGTGATAGTCTTTGGACTATTCAGATGATTTGATTTACTGCCCGGTGTCAAGCGAAATTTCTGACTTCACGCCATGTGCGCATGCAGAGTGATATTCTACATACAGTAAACCTCGGTTAATCCGTATTCGACTTGACCGACGCTTTTATCCGGTTTAGGCGAAGATCCGGATTAACTGAAGATGTTATTACTAGCCTGACGTCATCAAAGTACTGAGATATCGGTGAAAATTATTTAAATTGAACACATTCACGACCCAACGGTAGACTTTCACAGAAGCAGAACGAACTTATTGATGTATTTACAATGTTGTGGTACATCATACCAGCATGGGCGCAATTTTGTTGTAAAATGTGGAGGGACAGCTTGGTGTGAAACCAATACAGTCATCGGGTCGATGCATAAGTGACGTTTTTTACATGCAGATTTCCAACCTTATTTCTAGAGGTGTTTTGAGAGCAACACTAATCACGCTTTGTCCTTGCAGATGATTTACATATTAATATACTTACATTTGTTGCTGGACATGGTGCTGTAGTTCAGCCTGCTTCCATTAATATTGTATTTGGATAAAACAAGCACAGCCATATAGTGAAAAACATCAAGTGGGTTTTATCAGAGCTATCAGTTGGAGCGCACCAAATGTTGAATCGCATTGGTCGCACGTGCATATCCCTCTTGGAGTAGAACACTTCAACTTTCATGTATTTTGTAAGAAGTATGGGTTACAGCGCGATTTGATGTCTTGTTCAAGTCGCGTAACGTTACAAAGATGATAAACATTTTTCTTGCACATTTCCGTTTTTTGAAAAAGCTACAAATCTTTTTAATGCTACTGGGCATCATACATGCAGCGCCATCCCTACCAAAATCTCAATTGATATCCTCTCACCAGCACCAAAAACATTTGGCCTAAAATTAGCGTAGCCTACTTCACAAAATGACTTCAATCTATATTTACTTTTGGTGGGTGGGGATGTATCCTTTCAATCTCCCCTTTTTGGCCCCTTCATACATACCCACACAGAGTTGTAAAAGGGCCTCATTTTGAAGCTTGAACGGGGTCGGAGCCCGACATTTATTTCTGAAGCCCAAATTAGGGCCGAAAGCCCAATTTACCGAGAAAGCTAAGATATGCGCAACTGCGGAGTAACAGAAAACGTTGTGTTCGGGTATAGCTGCATCACACCCAAAATAACAACCACCTTGACCAAAACATTGGAGCAATCTGGCAAAATCATAGCATGTTAGTAAACGGTAATACTGCGGAATATAATGTTTCTCAAGAAAAAAAGAAACTATCACAAAACTCCCCGATGGCGCTATAGGCATGACAAGCTGGCTTCTGGGCTTCTTAAAACAAGCCAAGAATCGTGTGAGTGGTTATCTCTTTGAGGCAAAGCCACCTCGTGCTAATTTCCTCACCGCTGTCGCCTTTTCAAAAAGAGTATGAGACGAATCCGAGCAAAGAACGCAGCTGTGTTTGCAAACAAAATTAGCTGATAAAAATCACTTTACTCACAGAAGTTACCGCGGTGAGCACAACAAATCTACGTCACGAAAAAAAAACTCGTTACTCCTGATGCTATCAAGAAAGTTTTGTGTGCAGGCCCGAAACCAGCCCAAAATATTTTGACAAACTTAAGCCTAAGCCCGGCCCGATCCGAAAAGCCCGGCCTAACTTACAACTCTGCACCATGTCAAAAGTTTCATTCTAAGAGTTCTACTGTACTTGCATGATGAAACGAAAATATATTTGAGATTAAAACAAAATACACAACGGTGAATTGGTAAAAAAGTACGAGTTTCACCTTTAATAAGAAGAGAATGTCCACAAAGCTAGGTGTGATGTACTTGTAAAGCAAATGTTTCGCACTTGGATGAAAACGTTGTTGCATTGTGGGTTTGGTCAAACTCAAGTAAACCCGATAACTTACGAACCAATGCATTCAGCACAAGCACAAAATGTAAGAGCCACGGATAAAATATCTTTTTTTTGTTGGTCACCATTGTCGCGACATTACAAGATGTGTGGATAAATGTATATTTTATCCTTATTTTCGAGTCAAGTCCCTACGTTCTGAGCTGTAGGTCGATATACAGCTAGGTAAATACTGTGGGCTATTTCTCCAACGTTTTGATTGAAATCCTGTTCATTAAGAGTTGAAGACAGTCTTTTGCAAAACTGCCCATCCCAAAACTAAGTCTCCACAATAGTGCTGCTTTTTTGTCTTCTGCAAAAGCTTCGCAGAGATTTTCTGAAAATCTAACTTTCTAACATACACACTGGCATCATTAAACATACTCTTTGAGGCAAAGCCACCGCGTGAGTTTGACCATCTTTCGCGGTCACTAGGAAACTTGAAAAATGCTTAAAATTATTTTATCGAAGGTAAAATTTGTAAACTAACAGAATCAGTCATGCCACACCAAACTCTGTTTCAAGATGAACTTGGCTATGTGTAACCTACCACCTAACATGAAAAGCTTTTCACACAAAACATGACAAACATCACTTTTATTTTTGAAACCTCTCCAAATACACAACCTAAAGAGAAAAAGTGGGGGGACATGTCATGTTATATACCCCCATCTGAAAAGTGGTGGGACACGTCCCCCGTCTCCCGCACCAAATTTCGCCCATGCATACTAGTAACCATCATATCCAGGTAGTTATGAACAATCTTTAAGTTCATAATTGTAGATTACTTGGCTGCAATGAAATCTGGGATTTTGGACTGGGGCAGAAATTTCTGCGTCTGGTCCATAAGCAGTCATTCTCTTTGGCAGGTAATGCTCTCCACACATCTTACCAAGTACAGCACACTCAAAGATAATGCTCCACACACGTACACTCAACCAGTCCGGTCGCAAAGGGGGGTGCTTTGGTGGGTTTAGCCCCCCAAACAAAGCTCCAAGTCCCCCAAAATTGAAATATGAAACACTGTAAATTTGTGGAATTTTTGTCAAATTTGAATGTCAAGTCCCCCCGTACAAATGTAAAGCCCCCCTACTGACAACTTTCTGGCGACGGTTCTGCACTCAACACTGATCCATAGACTGAAACCGTGGTGCGGCGGCGTGCCACGAGCGTTAAGTTCATCGCAATATGCTATGCCCGGGTGTGACGTAATAATCATCTCTACGATTAGTCGAATGTTGCAGGCAGTTGCGCCCTATGTTATGATAATTGTATACGTTCATTGGTGATCGTGAGCACGCTTGTATTGCGTCTGAAAGCTGCCGAATCTTTCCAAGAGACCAGTCAGTGAACTTAAGAACACAACAGTGTGGAAGTGCAGAAAAATCCGGATTGCGAGATGTGAAAACAGCAGATTTTATCCAGTATTGGCGAAGATCCGGATTAAAAATCCCGATAATCCGAAGATTGTTACAGATAAAAACGTCAGAAATCAATCATACCATCGATTTTATCCGGTTTGAGCAAAGATCTGAATTAACCTAGGCTTCCTGTATGTAATACCAGTTTTTTAGGGTGTTTTATGGACCCGATTCGGGTCCCTAGAATTGAAAATCGGGTCCCTACAGGTTCATACCGGGTACCTAACATTTTCCTCAAATAAAAACCCTGGTAATACGCTGAGAAAACTGATGATTAGGGCTCAGGGTTTAGTGTTTAGGTAAGTGTGTCGGGTTAGGGTGAGAAAAAGAAAAATAATTGAGGTCTAAAACTAAGTCCAATATTTTTCAGTGGTTGTACTTATTCCCGTACTGTAGCTTGTTGTGGGTATCTGACATCTAACCAAAAAGTTTTGATTTACCCAACACACATCAACAAAGTAAACCTTAAACTTTATTCCTTTACTCTGAGAAGCAAGACAACTGACAAACAATAATAGGTCAGAAATTGTTCTTGTCCGTCATGGACAAGCTTCTGCATGGAATCTTAGCTCAGTAACTGTTAGAATAAACATGTAGCGTTTTTGTTATGGTCAGTTCGACTATGGAAATGCGGATTTGGAATTACTGGTGGACATGAGCGTCCGCAGGGGTGGGCAAAACGGGTATTTGCCCCCCTGGAAATTGGGCCTAAGGACCAAAATTTTCTAGAAAACGTGAAGTCAGCAGCTCATTTGCGATTGATTGATTTAATTTTAGCGATGACAGTTTATTTGCCGGTAAGACATTCACACTGCACAAGAGCCAGTGGTTCACGATCCTGTTGTCATGCAGTAGTGAACTTGCAGCTCACCATGTCCGCTCCATCGCGTGGTCGAACTTGGGAGCGGATTCTTCTGCTGCTGGTCTCTATTTCGTTACAATAACGTGGTTCACTTCAAGTTACGATAGTAGGCGTTTTGCGGCTGCCGCACGTTACTGCTTGCTCTTGTTGTTGAACGCAGGTATCGTGGCAGATAATGCAGCGGGGCAGTGACTGCTGATAGCGGTAAACCAAGTAGTTTTATATTGTGTGCAAAAAAGTCAGAGTGAATCTACAGCAATGCATCCACAAGTTTGAAATATGCTACGTTGCTAGTGTGAGACAGTGTGACCAGTGTGCCTGAATGAATAGCTTAGTCCAGTGTGGTCCAACTAGTTTTGACCTGCGGGCCATTTTGCAAAACTTGCGGGACTCTTCTAAAAAGATGATGTGTGAAACAACAGATTCACAAGCTTTAAAATTGAAAATGGAAGGTGAGTGCGTCACTGAAATTATTACACAACAGCAAATAGCAATTTATTACAAATCTCTATCAGTGGAATGCCTATGGTGATTTCTCGGACACAGTCGTCCCATATCAAACCCAATATGTTAGTTGTAGCACGTCTGAGACTATTGTCCAGTGTTTCGTGTGCAATTCGATTTCTATTTTAAGATTTGGCTTGCTTCATGGCAGAAACTGCTTCAAACATCGAGTGCATTTTTGTGCGAAATCTTTCAGTTTGGAAATCCTATCTTTGCTCAATCTCTCTTTTATAGAATCTCTCTCCAGTCTAGTACAATGCTTGTCAACCGGGTGTATCGTACACCCCAGGGTGTACCAGGATTTTCCAGGGGTTTACCACGGGGATGGGGTGTACAGGGGTGTACCAGATGTGTGTTC
>JGI24159J19872_10008923_pt1 | contig 13137 bp, 9 predicted proteins | sample Ectturendosymbi4_FD_19872 | JGI IMG/M metagenome (IMG submission 19872) | reverse complement strand
AGATACCATTCACTTACTCTAAGCCACAAGTTATACGTCTTATGTCACAAATCCCTCAAAGACATTTCCCCAAGGATAGGTTATCACAACAAGGAAATACTCGCAATACAATCGCGAGCTACTGGAGCCAGACATCGACATGGTAAATCTGCAAATCAAGCCTTCTCCAAGTGGAAACACTGGCCCTCAACAGACGGTGGCACGCATGGGCCACGACCACAAAACTGATGCGATTTTTTTCGATTTGTTTCACGAAGTGTTTCCGAAACAAAAGTGAGTGTTTCCGAAAAGAAACTATTTTTTAAAAAACGAAAATGCTTTAATTTAAAAAACATTTGCGAAATGAAAGTGTTTTCGAAACGAAAGTAGAATTGTTTTTGTTTTTGAAACGAAAATATTTTAATTTGCAAAGAAAAGTGAAAGTGTTTCCGAAAAGAAAATAATTTTTTTTAAACGAAAATGTTTTATTAAGAAAACATTTGCGAAACGAAAATGTTTTCGAAACGGAAGTCAAATTGTTTTAGCTTTTGAAACGTTTTTTTTTTTTCTCAAAAAAGTGCTTGAAACAAAAATTTCTTAGGGTGGCGCGCATGGGCCACTATAGAAATGTCCGCGCACTGCGTAAAAATTCTTAAGCGCGTGTCTTTCGTGCAGGTTCAACATGTGCGCTTTTTGTTTTGCAATAGCGACGCCTAGCGTCAGTTGCCTACCTAATGCGTAAAGAACCGCAGATTTCTATCAGAAGCTTCGTTATACAGTGTGTAAGCTGTAGCGCTGCGAAGCGCCGTTGATATCATTACTCGTGGTTGACGTCTTTGGCGCGTTTTGCAGAATCGTTCTTAGGTGAAGAAATGCAAAACAGCCGTCTTCAGCACCCTCGTCAATGCCACTCTGTTGGACCCTTGCAGATTCCAGCAAACAGCTTCGTTTAGTTCGGCTCGCTGTCGTTGTGAAGCGTCACTGAGTTACGGGAAAAACCTGCTACATCAGTAATGTTCTTCTTGTTCTCCTTCATCCTATTCGCATGCACTCCACCTTAATGCCGAATATCACTGACGAAGTAACAACTCGTTCGTATTACTTTTCTGCATTGTTGAAGTCTTCGCGCGTTGATACAAGCGACTCCGCGGAACCGATTCGGTTTCGCATGTGCGAGTATGATGTCCAGCAATCTTTGACAAAGGCATTTGATTATGCGTGCCGCATTACAATTCCTAATCTTCCGCGAGAGTTCGTTTGTGCCTCCCAGGGTACAAAACAGTCCCGAGGTGACCAACGATCGCAAAAGGTTGATCGTCAAGCTCAAAGCAGTTTTGTACGCGTTAGTTGCCATATCCCAAACAACTGCTAACATGTCAAAAATAGATGCGGAGGCACCGAGTCTATGACGCCATATGACGTCACGTCACATTTAAAACATGTTGGTAGCCTTTGTTAACAGAGGCTTCAGGGTTTTTACGCTAACGTTGGTATACTCTCTTGTACAAAAAAAACTGCCCTTGCTGTCAATTTCAGACAAAGCATTTCGGTGTTTGAGGAACCCACACAGTTCCGCGCGCGGCTAACGGAAGTTGCGTTCACTCTTTGTTTCATAATGCATGCGTTGTCCAACGCAAAGCGTATTGTCATTCCGCAACAGCAGAGTATCATGCTGCTACAATAATATATCTTGTTTTTTCAACAGTATACGTTAATCAAAAATCAGAACCAAGAAGTGATGGTGGCAAATGTAGGATGAAACAAACAATTTTGAACAAGAGAGACGCAGTCACAGTCAAGTCGTGACATCCGATCCAACGGTGTCTATACATAAATACATGGGAGGCAATGGAAAAGTTCTTAGGTTAACACAACATTGGAAACAAGTTCTGATGCAATAACAAGTTTTACCGTACACAAAAATTTCAGACCGGGTATACTTAACAGTGACATGTTATCTTCGGTTATTTCTGTGTTGTTTGCCGAAACACAAAGCAAAAAAGCCTTGGAGATGAGTTAGAATGTAACAAGATTGCTGTACGTTGGGAATTGCAATCGTGTGTGTGTTTCAATGTAATTACATAGTTACTCTGGACCGCAACATTGCAGCTTTGTTTCATTCAGAAAAACATGCTCGATTCATGTGCACTGATAGGAAGGACGTTCTTGCATGGAATCTTTTGAAACCTGAAATCTAGAACGGTAACCTAAACGGGACAGGCGACAGACACCTGAAGACAGCAAATCGAGCTGTAACGAAAATAATCTCAGAAAATAACGAACCAAAGCATCAAATGTTTCCATGTGTCATCAGCACGTGTTTACCGGAAATATCTAACACAAGAATAACGGCTGGCTAGCTCACTGAAAACCTATAAAAACCACGAATCCAAACATTTTGGCTGTTATACATTTCAGGCTTTACAGCAGTGCAACTAACCACATCATCGTAAGCGACTCTAGACCTGATGTAGGGTGTTCCAAAATTCTAGTGCGAGTAACAGACAGTTCTGTCTCAACTTTAAGCAGTAGCGAACCAAGTAGTCAAGAATTTTAATGTTCTACCTGGTAAATGACGTGCAATAAAAAACCTTTGCCATGAAACAGCTTTGCGTCTCAATAACAAGAACTTGGCAGTTATGATTCGTTGAAAATAATGTTTTACAAGATTAGCAAGTCAGCACGCCCAACAAGCAGCCGCAGTAGCTGTCAGGTATCAAGGGCACAAATGGTTTTAAAAGGAACAGTACTGCATGGACAGCAGTTTTCAGGATTATTTGACGATTTGGAGTGAAAAATATCGGTTTTCATTGATATGTTGAAAAATGTGCCGCTTTTTAACACCGGGTGCAGACCGAGGTGCCGCACGTGAACATACGATTTTCTTTAGCAATGGCGTGCGATTTGAAGAGGCACAGCCTTAGAAAGTAGGCCACCCAAGTCGTCTTTCAGTCAGTTTTATGTTCTAACATATAAGTTTTTAAATTGTAAACTCAGGTCTTTATGAAAAATATGCTGCTTCTGCATAGAAGCATGGAAAGGATAGTTGGTGTCATCACAATCTCTAAAACCTAATTTTCGCCGCTTGTGGAGTCGGATCAGTCTTACATACACTGTCGAGGTGGGAACAAATGAATACAATTTCACCAAGAACCCACGGAAAATTTCTGATGGAATTGTACGAAATTCATATAACGCAAGTAACATTCTCAACTATAATCACAGAGCATTGATCTAAAAGAAAAAAGCATTTCCGTTTTTCGTAGCTCCGTTTGTCTAGCTCTGATGTTGCTACATAAATGAGTACTATAATCACTTTAAACTTTTCTTTCGTTCATACGTTTTGACAAAAGGTAAATCAATATATTCTGACAGCGTGTCAGAAAAATTGGTTGTATAAACAGTGCGAATGTAAATATTGACAGTCAAATGAAACAAAACAGGTAGTGTGATTACATCTCAGTCCTGGCTTGGTCCCATCTTGATAGGGTACCAGCAGAACTATCGGAAATTGCTGAAAACCATGAGGTGTTATTATGTTGATTTCTAGGAATGCTGACCTCGTAAACTTCCCCTGAGGAAAAGCAGGTGTGAAAATGAATACAAAATCCTGATGACAGCACTTAAATTCATCACGTAGCAACGACGTAAGTAAAAACCAGCGATGCCTAAGATTAAAAAACATGGATGGCCCGTTGAGAAGATTCTCATAATTTTTAGGCAGCTACGGATATTCTATTCCATGATCAGGCAAGTCAGCAAGTAGCAAAATACTATTAGTTAGCGACTCTTGCTTCTTTAAAGCGCGCAGTTTTGGTAGCAAACAAACCATACGACATCACAAACAACCAAATTCGTAAAAGGGAACTTGATGCTTGGAAAATTTAGAGGTATGACTTGGACGCCTCGGAAATATTATCTTTACCCCAAACAGGTCCACTAGAACAAACTTAATTCAATTCTAAAATGGCATTTTTTCGCGGGTATGACGTACCAGAAATTCGACTTTGTTCATTTAAGCGGGCTTTATGCGTTGCACAATCATGAAGTTAAGTAAAATACTTCATCATAAAAAATTTCCAAGGTTACGCCGGCGTCATCAAAAAGTTTGATAACGGCAGAACTACGTATTCTGGCGACGAAAATATGTATATTTCCCCAATCACAAGTGTAGAAAGCAATCAAAAATTTGGCTTTCGGAGTGGAATATTTTCAGTATTTTAGTATTAATGAGTAAACGATGCATAGCAAAAAATTCTGGAAAAAATTTGTTTTTCATCAACAAAAGAAATTTACTTGTGAAATGTTGTTTAAAGACCGGCTTGAATGACAAAAATCCTATACCAGAACCTATATTTCACTTACCAAACTTTTTCCAAGTTTCTTGGATGACGTGAACGCCGATTGCAAAGGCAAGTTAGAGTGATCTAAATCCATCTTTTCTTCTTCCCTGTTAGAACACCGCGAGTCTGGCATTTTAGAAAACGCGTTGTGCTCTTGCATGACATCGCCGATCATCTTTTTCGCACGGCTTATCTGTCCCCTCGTAATGCACCCCGATGAATATAGCGAGTACAAGCTGAGTTCTTCATCGGGAGTTTCGGAGGCTGATTCTTCCATGCCAACAAGAGCAACTTCGTTTTGACGCATGCTTCTGGTTTTGACCGGAGAAAATGAGGTTTTCGTCGACTTCATGTCTGCGAAATGGAAAACGCGGCCTGGTAACGCAGGAAGGTGGTAGGTTACCAGTAACACTGAGCCTGACTTTTTTCGTCCGATAGCAACGTACATGGCTCAAAATTGGAAAAAGTCGCAGCAGGCCCAATGTCGCCAATTTAGCTCGCCAACAACATTCAGTAACGCCATGCCGACGGATGCGTGTTTTATGTCACACGCGGTTCGCCCAAAACTTCTCAAATATGGCATTTACGCAGAGATTCGCAAAGTGAAGCTCATCAAATAAACCATCCAAACAATACCTATCCTTAAAACCAGCGTTTACCAACGAGAAATATACTGAGGGGAAAACCATAAAATAACTTGCTATCAAGGCCGACACAAACTAAGCTTTTTCATGTAAAATTTTTGCCTGGTATGGAGATCAACAAACAGTACTTTGGAGAACAGTCACGAGCTATTTGTAAGAAGTTGTTATTCTTGACCAGTGCCAGAAAAAATGCATATTTCACGGGAATCTAACTTTGATTTCCCGTGAGCTGTCGTGGAGTTTTCTTTACTTACTTCCCACTATTGTATAAGTTTTGCATGAGCTGCCCCTTCAAGGTTGCTGTTTTTCTAAAGAAGAATTGTCAACATTTGAGACTTGATGCATCAGCTGTCATAAAGCTCTTATCCACCTCCCTCGGTTTGCATTTCAAGCGCCGATGTCTGAAACGCCCTGTAATCTATTGCGGTTAAACGCAGACAAAGGGCAAGGCGTGATCAAGACAACCAACTCCTCTGATACACAGAACGAAATAGCATGGAACAGAAATTGAATGACATTGAGTACACGTCGTGTTAGCATTAATGAGTGAAGACGTGTCACTCAATAATGAGTTTACGAACTATGCGTCACGGTGCCGCAATCTTCGCAAAAAAAGCTAGTTTGTCGGTGGAGCGTTACTCTTGTGACTAGAGGTTAACTTGACTTGTGACTTGAGGCTAAACGCTGAGTCGTATGACAGGTACGACTGAAACACTTGTACAAATCTACTGATAGAAAGGGCTAAATCATTACTACACACTTGAAAGCAATACAAGGTTGAAGTACAATAACATGGTGTTGCTGCAACAGTGACATGATGAAGTCCGTCCAAAAAAACCGAAAAAAGACCAAGTATTTAATGAAAATTTCATTGCACAGTGACAAACTGAAAAAATGGCCAAAAGAATTGCAGTGCATTGCAAATTTGCAATGCACTGGTGATGATAACAGGAGTTATCGAAACGTTTGCAATATGTCGTTGATATCGTTGTCGTTGGTCGTGATTTTCATGGAAACTATTTAGTACTTGCGTTTTTCGTGTAACAAAACTAAATTTTATTTTTACGTATAAAGCAAGTAAGTTTATTTTGGTAGAAAAGACTTCCAATTTCCAATGATAAGCCATGTTCACCTTTCAATGACACCATTGCATTAATTTTGGTGACCGCTTGTCGAAAATGGAAGAAGCGATTTGGTGAATTATTAAATTAAACATTCACGATTGTGGATTTTCATTCGTGGTCTTTTTGTACACAGCATCGTATTTGATCACTAGTAACTTTAAACCTGTCGTGCTGTTTAGTGCTTCAAAGGTAAATGCTTAGGAATCGTCTTTAGACAGAAGTGGCGTTGTACTGTAAAATAATTAGTTTTTCTGGCCTTGGAATCTGTGTAGATCAAATATGGGATCGTTATTGAGTGCTACAATTAACTGTAATTTGTCGAGTCAATTTCTAGAAGCGTTGTGGAACTTAACAAGATCAGTTTGCTTGAATAAAAAACCCTGGCCCATGACAAGGTTATTTCGCAGCAGAATGATAGAATTTCCTATCGCAGAGCAGATATCCACGAATGGTGAAGCGACAATGAATAGGTTACCACCAAGAAACAAAAGAAGGTTTGTGAATCTGTCCACGAATCACACAAGTGTTCCTGGCAACAATGTTCCCTCAAAGGTGCGCAACTGCATAAATGCACAGTACCACACCATTTGTGCAGTCAAATCTCCTTCTCACCCACTTGCAACATTCCAAAAGATCGGAACAATACGAAAACAAGAAGCTATTTGAATTAAATGTGCACTTTGTTCGTATTTTGACAAGCTTTTATACCTATTCTAATAATTCACAAAGTTAGTAACTCATTTAGAACTCAGTCTTAAAATATTCGTGCTCACTAAAACAAACATTTGCTCAGTGGAAAATTTTCTTAGAGGGAACACTGCCCGGCAATATATTACTAGACTTATGACATCGCCGCTTTTACTGATCCCACATCTGATGATGCATTGATGCAGCCCGTTTTTTGAAAAACATATATAGCAAACTTCGGTTCGAAGGAATATATAAGTGGAAAGACGAGACTCCAGTATTGCATAAAGTTTGGTTTCGCATGCAAATAAAAATGATTTGAGCGTAACTACAAACAATGTGGCTGCATGTGAACTTCAGTTAGACTTCACAGAAGCAACGGCATACAGCACATTGCGATTTACGAGCAATGACCGAAGTCGCTGGATGGCAACCCATTTGATTTGAGCCACAACTACTGGATATACTAATGATGGGTAACATTACTGTATTTGCGGGCCACTTTTATGTGCCTAGGGCACTTCTGTGGGTCATTCTGTTTTTGGTACGCTTTACAGAATATAGCTTTTTGCCCTTCTGCAATCATTTCCGACTTTTGATCATGTCCGGGAACAAAGGACTATAAAAAGGTTACTCTCTCAACTTTTCAGCGTATTTTCCAGGAATACAAACTCTTCGCATCTATTTCGGGTTGCTGCGGCCGTTCCTATTGGTTTACAGTCCACATCAGCGTAAGTGCGCTGCCGTAGTTGGCTACAGGCCTGTTGTTAGTCCATACCAAGGATTAATCAATGTGCTTCATAAAAATACCACGAATGCAAACATATTCCACACCAGACAAGCGGGGGGGGGTTAACTTGTGTTTCCTTACCGCTTGGCAAAATTCAACGATAAGAATAAATCCCAACTAATTTTTCTTTATTCACTTCTGCAAATGCAGATGATTGGTCAAGAGGTAAAAATGATTTTGGAGTAAGGAGTTGACATAAAAGTATAATAAAGCAATCAATATTATTTTTTTCTTTTGTCAGTAACTTATGTCCTGAACATGAATAATGCAGCACACACGGGTTGCTGAAGTAAAACCTACTTGCGCAGAGAGACGTGAAAAAAGCATAATGTCAGTATTAGCATAACTCTTGATATACGAAAGCAACGCTTCTACTTTTTACAAAATGAGCGTTTGCCCTAAATCATGATTCAACAAATTTACCCTGGGTGAGCAAAGCCCGAAACCGGTGACAAGGACAATCAAAGCCTCATACAACTTGGAAAGCAGTTGTACTACTGCAAGAGAGCGGACTATATTCAACTATGAGTTCTATCTGGTTTGTAACCACATGTTGGTTGTCCCCTCTAATCCGTCCTATGACGGCACTCTCCCGATTAATGTATGAGCAAGTAAGGATTTCCTCATCTACGTATCACTAATCGGCGTTTATTGGTTGCGTTACGACATACGCTTACCCCATAACAAGTTGCTTTGTCACAGTTCAACGAGGTCTCAAACTAAATGCAATTGAACTGCATCGAACAGCTGTAAACCAGACAATGCTTGAACCGAATTGAGGTGACGCTGATATCTGCATCTAGTTGAAACAAGCGGAAAGGGACTCCAACGGCAAATAAATAGAAAAAAGGCAATTACGAAAAACAGCAGTGTAACTCCAATCTCAAACGGCTAATGCTAGCGACCGAAACTTAGGGAAAAATGTAACAAAAGTTTTTTATTTAAACTTATCAGACCCACTACGGAAAAAGGCATGTATCTTGCTATAGAACTTATCAGGTACTGTCCATGGCGACTGGCTCGTCTAAGCGTTTGACGCATTTAAATAATAACTTCATAAAACGATGAGACAACTTCGCAACACAGATAACCTTTTGTCCCAGCGTTTATTGTCCAGTTACTCGAATTTTAGACTTCAGCATATCTTGCTCAACAAAAAACTACGAATACTTCATCTTTTTTTCACTGATACAAGAAAATGGTCAACGTTTGCTAGTGCTTTACTTTAGTGTAAGCAGGGTCGGAAACTTGCGTCTCTTTGGCTCCTTTAAAGTGGCTCTCTCTGGATTTGATAAAGCTTGAAATTCAAATTCTGCATTTGAATATGATTAGAAATAAGTTGATTACAATTTAGCCTACGTCCTTATAAAGTACCATGAAAAATAAAACGGTATCAACGTTTTACGGCTCCACACCGATCATGTCTGCTGGAAGATAAATTAGAATAACTCTTTTGTTAAATAAGGTTGCCGACTGCTGTAAGACGATTGGGCACACTCGTTATTCCCAGTGCTGCTATCGCGATTATATCATAGTCAGCCTCGCTTACAAATCCTATCTTATGTCGATCACCACTCCGAGTGAAGAATTAAATTTTAAAGATTAAAACTTGCTACAGTCGTCAGACTTCACAAAATTTTATGTAGACTGACAACTTTTGGCACTCTCTGCAATTCACTTTCGGTTTTTACGATGAAACTGCCGAAAGGCCTTGTAGTGAGGTTCAGGTGCACACTGTGTTTTTTTGGAAACTAACAAAAGTCATGCCGTACAAGCTCTGCCCGTCATGTCTACCACGCAGAAGCGCAATTAACAAGAACGAACCGCAGATTCATGCCATTTGAGACAAGGATGGCGCCCAAGCGTACTTTAACTAAGGAGCTGCCAGTTAACATCAGGCTCTTTTGACAGATTGAAAATCGTCCCATCAAAACAGAGAAGTATGACGTCAAAAGAAAAGAAGGTTAGGTCAAAGCTTGTACATACAACCACATGAGAATAGCGATATCACACTGGCCATAAAACGATCGCATTGTCGCTTTTTTTTTCAACAGCAGTTTACCTTCTTCATTGCTAGTCTCTAAGCGCCTCTGTGCAACTGTCTTAGTATTACTAACACGATTTTATCACTGAAACAAATGACACAAAAGACATATATCAGAATTAAACCATGTGATACACATGAATGCAACAGTTTCTTCTCTTCAACAGTACAAATCAGTCATTTAATCTTTCTTCCACGTTTTATTCTGTTGCAAAAATTTGATCTGTGTTAAGGAATAAAACGTGTATTGGCAAATCCAAAGTTTCTTTGTGATATACATCTTTTTAGCTGAACGATACTCGTAAGATCATCCTTTTCATTTCATCCAGTCTATGAAGCCCTCATTTTCCAGAGTATCTTTTCACCCAACTATCTTTGCGTTGGCCGCATATTCCACAAACTGCACCTTTTCAACGCGTGCCATACGTTTCGAGACGTTCAGAACGTGTTTTTAGATCGACATAAAAGACAACCTAACGAGGTCAATGCTGGCAAAGGGTCATTATTCATATTGGTGACTTACCAATATAATACTGAAACTTACGCATAATACGTTAGTGAGATCAAAGTTGGTCGAGCACCGCACATGTATCAGATATTTCATCCGCCACGAGCACGTTTGCAGTAGTCTCGAGGTGAGCATTAACAATAAAAGCACTCTCATTACACGAAAGTGTGCTCACATGCATTAACCTTCAAGTTAGTAGCACCTGAAAAGATTTTGCAGCGTTTGGGTCTCGTCTCACACGCGTGTATTTGAATCAGTTGATTAAACGAAACCTTTTTTTCAGACTGCAAGAATGATGCGTTTGTTTCTGACGGAGATTTTAAATTGGCTGAAAGTTTATCCATGTTCTGAATCTCGCTTCCTGACATTTTCAAACCCAATTCAATTTTAACACACGGCAGCTGAAGTTTATCACCCGATGTTTCGCACTTCAATGAACTAGCGATTCAGATAACAAAAACACAGCTCAACTTTTCTCTTGGACCTTGTTCCATTGCATGTTTTTCTCGAAAATTAGTTTTTATATCATATCAGTGCCCTAAAGCAGGGGTCCGCAAATAGTGGGTCGTCGTAAGACCTCCCCTGGGTTGCGAAATAATGTAAGTTTACATTTTAAATTTGCCATTCTCATTAGACAGAATAAATGAAACCATTTACTGCTCTATGTTTTAAGTTTCGTACAATTTTGTGCAAGAAAATAGCTACTGCCAGCAGTAGTCCTAAAAATTATATTCAATTATAGAATATTCTCCATAAAACCAGATGATCACGAAATGTTTAGGTCATGAAAATTTAGAACTATTTTTTGGGGTCGCGCCAATAAGTATTTGCAGACCCCTGCCCTAAAGAAATAACACAGATGCGTATTGAACATAGCTATTATACACAAATGTCACACACACAACACCTATTCGCGTACTGTCGCCGTAGATTTCAGCTCAATGGCTCTGAAAAGTCGCTACAAATGTTTACGCAGTTCTACCCGTGAAGAGAATTACACAGTTTCCTTTGTAAGACAACTAAGCAAAAATGTCAATTTTGCGGGACAAACTCCGCTTAAAAAAGTATTTTTTGACAATTTGTAATTTTGAAACAGATAAACTACCGCAAAAACATGCCAGTTTTACAAAGACAAACCGGCTGTGGAGATGGTGTCTTCCCCCTTCAAATCTTTCCCACTTTGAAGGTTACATGATGATGATTCGGCTTTGTTCGCTGATGACAAGGTGACGGCAGTCCCCGTACATCGTCCACTTTTTCTTCCTCCCACACCTCTTTTAATTGAGCTACTCTCCTGATTTTCTGGTTTGTCTAACCCTGAACCTGCAACAAAAGTTTCCAGCCAATTTCGTTCAAAAAGCAATGAAAATTCGCAACCGAGTCAGTACACCACAAGAATAAACAAATTGAACATCAACATTGCCATAGAAATGAATAAGAACTGAATTTGGATCTTCTTAACGTAATCTAAATGCAAGCCAAACACAAACAGAATAACAAACGTCTTCTGCCTGCCTGCCTGCACGGGACGACAGGCGAATTAGCAAGCGCACACATTCGCCAACAACTGTCTGGGGTTTCAGGTGACGCCATTTGTCTACTAGACGCTGGATGGCAGCTGTGCATAACATCACAGCGATGGACAGCGCGACGTCATGCTAAAAATAGGTGTTTATTTAGATATCTTTCTAACATAGTTGTGTGTTGTTCTTAAACATCATGACACACTGAAACGCAGGGTAGAGCAATAAAAAAACGATATGAAACAGATAAATCTTATTTGCTCACTTCTCAGGGCAGGCTTGTCCGATAGCAGCATAAACTAGAATAAAAATCATATTGAAACAACAAACAAGACCTGAAATACATGTGCAAAAATTATGACAGAACTGAGAAAATTTGATTTACCTTTTGTACTGCTTGCATGTTAAGAGCCTTAAAATCTGTTTTCAGCAAATGTGTAACTGAATATATAATTCATGCAAAAAAACTTCTATTACGGAATATACTGCCTGCATTTGTAATGAAAACATTGCCTGCATTTGCCCTCCTTTACAGAAATAAATTTGCTTGAATTTTCTTGCATTGAAACTGTAGAAGCAAAATCTCTTGTCTGATAAACAATTCATCAGATCCAGGTCAATTTCAGTTGCAAAATTGTTCACTTTGTAATAACATCTACTTTTAAAGTTTACAGTTGTATGGGAAATTCTGTCCAATGGTACTGCTCATGATAAGATCAACTGCTTAGTGTGTACATCAACCTATGTTTAAGGTACGCCAGGGTAACAGCAAGACATCAACACAAAATGAACTGTGCAAGGACATATAAGACAGCATCGCAATATTTTCATGTCCTGTAATCACACATCTTAGGAGTATTCCATTTATCATCAGATTTTTCCAAATTTTGTAACCATTAGTATGGCGATTCCATACAAATGTCAACCACACACTATTTTCTCCAATTAAATTTAGACGTATTTCATTGTCAAATCTTGAAACTAGATATGATAAAGTTTCTCTTATGGTATGTGGCACACATGGGTGCTATGCACAGAATCATCTAGATGTGATATGTGGAATGTAGTGGACTGTGAATAACTTTGATTGTGCAAAATATACACATTTTGTTTCTAAATTATTTTGAAGTTGGTAAAACCTGTTTGCAACCACTACATGGTACAACATTCAGTGCAAAAGGTGTGTGTTCTTCAATGCTTGACAATTGTATTTTGCCCAAAATAAGAATGCTTTTTATGACAGGTTCTTATGTCACACATTTCATGTTCCTTTTGCGTTAAATTTTTTGTAAAAGTTTAATATGGTACTTTTTTTAAAGTCAGTTTATCTTTAATTTGCTATTACTGAGCACATTCAACCCATTGGTGAATTTCTTAACATTCAGATTGTGCATATAGACCAATGGTTCTCAACCTGTGGGCCATGGGAGCATTTTGAGGTGGGCCACAGAGATATTTGAAAAATTTCTCAATTTGTAGAAAAATTTCGTTACAG